>Ga0134093_1000095_pt1 | contig 100821 bp, 73 predicted proteins | sample 4_1taG_FD_94452 | JGI IMG/M metagenome (GOLD analysis project Ga0134093, IMG submission 94452) | Switchgrass degrading microbial communities from high solid loading bioreactors in New Hampshire, USA - 4_13_20_68_A1 metaG | ecosystem: Engineered > Bioreactor > Semi-continuous > Anaerobic >...
CCTGTAAACTTGTGTCGGGCCACATCAAACTCGCTATCGCTCAAACAGGTGATGTGGCTATTCCTCCACTGCGTTAACAGGCTCTAAGCCTTTTCGCAATGTTTTTTCCATAATATTCATCAACTCAAATTATCTTTTTCATTACTGCTTCCTTCCTCCATCTCTTCTACTCCTTCTACTCCTTCTACTCTTTCTGCCTTTTCCACTCTTTCTACTTTTTCCACTTCTTCTACCTCTTCCACCTTTTCCGCCTCTTCTACTTTTTCCACTTCTTCCACTCTTTCTACTTCTTCCACCTCTTCTACTTTTTCCGCTTCTTCCACTCTTTCTACTTCTTCCACTTTTTCATCTTTTTTATCACAATCAGCATTCAAACCCGTACAACCGGAACATGGCGTTGATGCTTCTTCTATTGTTATAATGCAATTATTCTCAATTAATGTCTTTACTAAATTCCCCCAAAAATTATTTGGTGTACTTTGATTCACTGCATTTTCAACTTCTTTTATGACACGTTCCTCTTCATTATTTCCGGTTTTTAACTTATTTTCATCTATGTTACTTCTCTCCGTCTTTTTCTCGTCCATCGTCTTTTTTTTATCCTCGCTTTTATAATTGTACTTAAAATAATCAAAGGGAATATACCGTTGATTTCTACAGTTATAGTAATTCACTTTTTCGTTTGTCTTTTTTAAGTACCGGCTCAATATTCATACCTCCTTAATCGATTTCTTAAGAGAAAATTCTATACTTTATCCTATGTTTACGGCACACAAAACGTTCATACAAATAAAAAACGGGGCTTTCGCCCCAAAAGTTTATTGATTTAAAAGTTCTACACTTCCGCCTGCTTGTTTAATTGAATTTATCACACTGTTCCACTGTGGTGTCAGACCACCCAAAATAGGTAATCTAACAACTAAACATATACCTCCCGGTGATGTTACTTCAATAAGATTGAGCAAATTAATTACCGCACCTGCTGGAATGAAAATGCGAAGAATGGTTCCAGGCAATTGTGGACAAACCTCACGTTTTTTGTCACACATTCCATGATACCCCCTTGTTTGAGTAATAATGATGAAGCAGTGTACACTACAGTATATACTATGCTTTTTTTTGCAATTTTGTTACCATAATATATAAACATAATTTTAATCAATTAAGCGTTCTAATTGTTCCCACGTAATCATACTTTCATTATTCGGACTCATTTCTTTCACATGGACTTCTCTAACATTTGGCTCCTGAAGCTCATCTTTTTGTTTTATGTCTCCTTCTATATCACTGCATTTTATATAGTTGGTCTTGATTTTTGGAAACATAATTTCATGAGCGCTCTTTTGTTGTTGGTCCTTTTCCTTTACTGCCGGATTTTGATCTTCATTTTTATGTTCCGTAACTTTTGATTTCGGTTGTTCCTTCTGATAAGCACTGACGTCATTATCCATAATAAAAAAGGGTTTATACTTCATATCCCTGCAATTGATTCGATTCATTTTCAAAGTCCATACCTCCTATGTGATATTTACATATCATATATAAATAAATCATCTAAAGTTTAATAATCTTCTCTGGATTTGTTGTAACTTTTTCCGTTGCATTTCGGGTGTCAAAGACAACCTTCGAATGTTTAACAATCCAGTCAAAGTCATAGCTGTCATGAGGTGTTATGATAACTGTACAGTCACAATTTTTTAACAAGTCAGCATCGAGTTCCTGTGATACATATTTATGATCATCTATATCAATTTCTTTTACATAGGGATCATTAAATAACACCTTGCATCCTTTATCCTGTAGTTCCTTAATAATTTTCAGTGCAGGTGACTCACGAACATCCGAAATATTCTTTTTATAGGCCACTCCTAACACCAATAAGGTAGAATGACTCAGGGCTTTTCCGTGGCCATTCAGGATATCCGTTATTCTTTCGATAACAATTTGAGGCATTGCACAGTTTACTTCCTCTGCCGTTTCAATCAGCGATAAAAACATGTCATATTCCTTTGCTTTCCAAAGCAAATATAGCGGGTCAACAGGTATACAATGGCCTCCAACACCCGGACCGTGATAAAACGGCATGAAACCAAAAGGCTTCGTAGAAGCGGCTTTTATTACCTCATTGGTATCAATCCCCAGCTTATGACATAATAAAGACAATTGATTCACTAATGCAATATTTACATGCCTAAAAGTGTTTTCATAGAGTTTGGCCATTTCTGCCGTTTTTGTACTGGATACCTTGTAGACATTCTCAATAAATTGGCTGTAAAAAGCATAAATCAGTTCAGAGCATTTTTCGGTCATTCCACTGACAATCTTAGGTGTATTCCTGGTTGTATATTGATGGTTGCCCGGATCCACCCTTTCAGGAGAAAATCCCAGATAAAAATCTTTCCCTACCTCCATACCACTCCGCGCTAATTTCGGAAGTACTACTTCTTCAGTAGTTCCCGGAAAAGTTGTGCTTTCTAAAATAATAATTTGACCTTTTCTTAAATGTTGGGATACTACATCGACTGCCGAAATAATATGGCTTAAATCAGGCTCTTTATTTTTTGTAAGGGGAGTAGGTACACATATAATAATAACGTCAAACTGTTCCAGATTATTACAATGAGCTTGTGCACCTAATAATCCTGATTCTGTTAATCCACGAATCTCTTCGTCCTTAATATATTCAATATATGATTTGCCATGATTAATATGGCCTACCTTTGTATCATCTACATCAATTCCTATCACTTTAAACCCGGACTTTGATATAATCAGTGCCAAGGGTAAACCGACATACCCCATCCCCAGCACTGCTACCGATACTTTTTTCTTCTCAATTTTATTCCGTAAATACACATAATCACTTCCTCATTATAATTTTGTATGAACACAATGATAATTGCTCCTACATTAATATATGTTGTCACCTGATTATGTGTACCTTGATAAACAAAAAGAGCAATATCTATTGACATGCTCTTCAATTGATATTGCTCTTTAACTTATCCAAATTAAATTTTCTCTTAAATAACTCTGTATTTTTCTTTTGTATCTCCTTAACATCTAAATCCATCTTTTTAAAAGTTGCTCGATGTTTATGATATACATAAGTATCCAATGCAAGAGCTATTTTATAACCTTTTCTTTTGGCCCTTTCACAATAATCATCGTCATCACCTAATCCTATTTCGTATTCTTCACTTAGTATCCCTACTGTTTTAATCAATTCTTTTTTTACAACGGTACAAAAAAATGCAACCATTCCTCCCATGATTCGATATCGACCTCTATATTTATTTTCTATGATTTTTGCATATTCATCAATAGATTTTCCTTCCCATTCCGGTAAATCCTTAAGCCATTGACTCTTTTTTTTCAAATGATTTACACACTGCCAACCTTCTTCACTTGGTGAAGCCAAACAGCCTACAATTCCTACTGCAGGATCTTTTTTATAAACCGAAATCATTTTGGATAGCCAGCCTTGGGTAACCTGTACATCATTATTCAGAAATACGATATATTCGCCCCGTGCCAGTTTTATAGCCTGATTGGTGGCTTTTACAAATCCCTTGTTTTCACTGTTTACAATGATTGTGAAATTTACATTGTTTTGCGTTAAATACTCACGCGCTGTATCACATACAGGTTCACTGGAATTATTATCTACTAAAATAATTTCATAAGGACGCCTAGTATTTTTTACCACACTTTGCAAACATTGAAGCGTTAAATCCAAATTGTTCCAAGCACAAATCAATATACTGACGAGTTTATCATCATCATACCTCATAGTTTTATATTTTTGATTAATCTCTAACATTTTCTTCTTTCGTTCCTCATGAGAGTTTTTAGAGGATTTATTTTGATTATGCTTCCTATAATAAAATAATGGCTCCGGAATACGATATGCATCACAAGCGGAAGTTATCTTAAGCCAAAAATCATAATCTTCAAGAATGGATAAACTTTCATCTAAAGTACCTACCTTGCTAATCAATGATTTTCTAAACATACTGTTATTGGTAATATAATTATGATCCAATAAAATTTCCCGATTATAATCTTCCGACTTCCAATGTTTTATTGTCCCGTCATTGAATAGCCAATAACAATCCGTATATACTAACCCGATAGTTCTGTTATTGTCTAAAATATTAACGGCTTTTTCGATATAAGTGGGTAATAAATAATCATCCGCATCCAGAAAAAGAATGTATTCCCCTTGCGCCACACGGATTCCCTGATTTCTGCAATAACTGGCATAATGAGGAGTCTTATTTTTTATATAACGTATATTACGATACCGCATGCATATTTCTTCCGTATTATCCGTACTTGCATTATTAATGACGATAATTTCGGTATTTTTATAAGTCTGTTGGAGGACGCTGTTAATACATTCTTCCAAAAATCTGCCGTAATTATAACATGGTATGATTACTGAAACCTTTTGCATCATTCATATGCACTCCCTTTCAAAATTTCCAAACGTTTTTATTGATAATGCTCTCTGATAATTTCTACAAATCGTTTTACTCGTTTTTGAAATGTATGATGTTCCCTGACGAAATTGCATACTGCTTCCACTTTATTTTTTCTTAACTGTTTATCACTTAGATAAAGGTTTATTAACTCTTTTAATTCATCCGGTGTCTCATAAGTTACTAATGAATCACCGAATACTTTTTCCACGCCTTTCACTTTATCCGATATAATAAATGTTTCTGAGGCAAAACCATCAAATATTCTATTGGAAATAAAGCCATATTCTCTCATGGCATCCGTATGATCATTCAAAAGAATTTTGCACGAGGAATATGCTCGATTCAACTTATGATTTGGAATATAAGCTCCAAAGTAATATTTTTTATCAATGAATCTTTCCCAATCATTCCCATATACTCGGAGTTGTTTCTTTGTAGGAAGCAAATCTTTGAGAATTTTTCGGTTTCCTTTCCTTGAAGTTCCCACAAATAATAATTGGGTTTTAAATTTTTTGGAAGGGAAATGATAAAACAATTCCGGATCCGTGCATTGGAGCATAACTTCCACGGGAACATCACATAACCTTTTCAATTTCTCTGCCCAAATATTTGAAGCAACAAACACGTAATCATAGGAATTATATTCTTCTACGGTCACTTCATCCGGATGAGAAATATTCCACATAATATTAAGATGTTTTGAATTCGGCAGGTATCGACGTGCCCCTCTAAGCACAATCGCAACATTATATTCGGAATTGTCTGCATCATACCATTCCGGTAACACCTGTATAACGGTTTTATATCCTAAGGCCTCAAATTCTTTTTTTAAAGCCTTTGCTACGTGATAATCTCCCCACGTAGTCGCTACATTCCAATTGGGAACAGGCACTTTGATTGCAATTTTGCATTCTGAACGAATTCCGGTGTTGTTATGGGTATTGTCTTTACATGTAAATTGTTCCAAATAATAGGACCATTTATCATTGAAAATTCTTAAATTTTCCTGTCGACGTTGTTTCAATACACGCTTTTTTTCTTTTCCTTGGGTACCGCATTCAACATGGAAAAGCGAAGCGGTGGGACAGTAAATGTTGACATAACCATGTTTTATTAATTTAAGGCAAAAATCCACGTCTTCATATCCATAATGATATAATTCATCCAGTCCACCGACTTTCCAATAAAGCTCGCGTTTTACCAATAATGCCGCTCCCGTCACCGCAATTCTTGCTGCTTCCATATTGACCGCTTGATCATGAAACGTCAAGCCTTTTCCCATATTATAGGGTTTAAAAATTTCGCCGTTTTTTTGAATATCAATTCCTGCATGTTGAATTAAAAACGCATTTTTCGTTTTTGAAGATTTATCTGAAGAATACGGATAGACCAGCTTGGCTCCGATGGCTCCGGCATTTTCATGCCTAAGAGCACACTTTACCATTTCGGTAAGCCAGCCATGCATAGGCCGCGTGTCATTATTTAATAATAAAATATATTCGCCATGGGCATATTGTGCCAATTGATTATTCCCTTTTGAAAAGCTGACATTCTTTTTATTTTCTTTAACGGTAATAGGTAGTTTCTTTGCTTCTTTCTTCAATATATCCATGGAATCATCGGTAGAACCATTATCTAAAACAATAATTTCATAATTGGGATAAACGGTATTTTTCTTAAAATAATAAAAAAAATCTTTTAAATACTGACTTCCGTTATAATTCAGCATAATAATCGAAACCAAGGGGTGCGTTTCCGGGAGGTTTGAGTACGATGCTTCTTTTTGGTTGCCATCCAGGTACTTCATTGAAATAAAAACCCCCTCCGTTTTGTTTTAAAACCTTCCGTCAATGCAAATAAACAAAATAATTTTATAATTGTGATATAATATATTATGTTAATAACTTTTAAAAGGTTCTTGTTTAGATGCAAAAAGAGGCTGTCACTGACAGCCTCTTTTTCCCGTATGTACGTATTCTTCCTATGCACTATTCGGTTTTTTCATTGTTCGCGGATAAATTTACCGGTTTGGCAGGGATAATGGTTGAAATGGCATGCTTATATACCAGTTGCTGTTTTCCGTCACTGTCTAAAATAACGGTAAAGTTATCAAACCCTTTCACAAAGCCTTTTAATTGAAAACCATTGGTTAAAAAAACCGTTAACAAAATATGCTCTTTTCTCACCTGATTGAGAAACACGTCTTGTAAGTTAATTGCCGTCTTATTCATATGCATCCTCCTCTAGTTAAAATAAAAATGTGATTTCCTTTGTATTTTGTAAAAATCAATCCGGAATATAGTTACATTTAATAAATATTTTGTATCTCTATATTAATAGTTCCATATTCCAACTAATATTATACTATAACAATCCAGATTTTTCTATATAAATCATACTTTTTTCTAGAATTTCTTGTTTTGTACTGTTTTCTTCTACCTCAATCCAATGAATGCGTTTGTCTCTTCGAAACCAAGTAAGCTGCCTCTTGGCATATCTCCGTGTATCCCTTTTTAAAATTTCTACTGCCTCGTCCAGAGAACATTTCCCTTCCAAATATAAAATCATCTCCTTATAACCTAATCCTTGCATGGAAGTCAGATTTTTATCATATCCCATATCCAGCAGTCTTTTTACTTCCTCCACAAGTCCTTCCTGAAGCATTGTATCGACACGTTGATTAATTCTATGATACAAACGTTCACGCTCCATAATAAGTCCAATCACCAAAATGCTGTAAGGAGATGGTTGCTTTCTTGAATTCTCCTGATGCTTTGATATGGGAATCCCGGTATACTTATACACTTCCAGCGCTCGTATGATACGACGCAAATCATTTACATGCAGCTTTTTGGCAGTAACAGGGTCCACTTCTTCCAACATCTGATGAACATACTCGTTTCCTTTTTGATGAGCAAGTTCACTAAGCTCATTACGATAATTCCAATCGCATATGGTTTCCGAAAATTGTATGTTGTCCAGAACGGAACTAATATATAGTCCGGTTCCCCCAACCATAATCGGAATTTTCTTCTTTCCTAAAATATGTTCTATATATTGATCTGCTAACCTTTTATACCGTGCAACGCTAAACTCTTCATCAGGAGTCACTTCATCAATCAAATAATGCGGAATACCTTTTCGCTCTTCCATAGTAGGTTTTGCCGTACCAATATCCATATATTTGTATATTTGCATGGAATCCGCCGATACAATTTCCCCATTAAGGTGCAAAGCCAGTTCAATGGAAAGTCCTGTTTTACCAACTGCCGTAGGCCCTACAATAACAATCAGTGGTTTATGTTCCAAAAAATAATCACCAACCTTTATACAATCCTTTTAAACTGCTTTTCAATATAATACTTGGACATTGATATAACAATCGGCCTTCCGTGTGGGCATGTATTGATATTCTCTAATTTTAACAAATCGGAAACTAATTGTTCCATTTCTTTCATGTGCATATTTTTATTGGCTTTTACTGCGGATTTACAGGCAATGGTATATAAAGCCTGATATTCTTTTTCCGTTATTGATTCGGTCTTGGAATGTTGAATAGACTCTAAAATTTCAATAAATAAATTCTTTAACTCCGGCTCCTCAACACTGATTGGAGTTTGTCTGATTATTATTGAATTATTCCCAAATTCCTCCACCTCAAAACCTAAATTTTTGATAAAATCGAGATTTTCCTTTACAATTCCCATTTCTACATTGGATAACTGCGATACAACAGGCACCAACAAAACTTGTGAATGAATCTGTTTGTTTTTGTAACGGTAAAGCAGCTTTTCATATTCAAGCCTTTCATGGGCCGCATGTTGATCAATTAACAGCATTTCTTCCTTTTTTTCTACGACGATGTAAGTATTAAAAAGTTGGCCAATGATTTTATAGTTTTGAATCTCTGCCTGAACATCCGTGCTCTGCGTGGAAGACGTGGAATAAGAATCCATAGAAACCTTCGATTCTATTACATTTGTGCCTTCCTTTGACGTTTGATTGGGAGCGGCAGCAAATATATCCATCGCTTGCTGTTCTGACTCTTGTATATAATGGGCGCCGTCTTGAGACGGCATATATTCAAATATGTTTTTTTTCGGCAGAGTTATTTCAGGAATATTTGGCTTAGCATACAAAGCATTTTTAACCGCCCAGTAAACGGCTTGATAAACTTGCTGTTCATCGGAAAATTTTACTTCCATTTTTGTGGGATGCACATTGACGTCCACAAGGGAAGGATTAATATGCAAATGCAGTACTACCACGGGATAACGATTCACCATCAGTTGGTTCCGGTAAGCCTCCTCTACGGCAATAGATAAAATTTTGCTCTTGATATATCTTCCGTTAATAAAACAACTTTGCAAACTCCTGTTGGCACGTGCAATGTCAGGCTTTCCGACAAAACCTGTTACTTTTACGGCTTGGGCTTCATGAGCAACAGGCAACATGGCCTTTGCATAATCTTTGCCGTACAAACTGTATATACAATTAAGCAGTTGATTATCTCCGGGGGTAAACACAACTTCCTTGCCGTTGTTGATAAAACGGAACGATATTTCCGGATGTCCCAATACCATTTTGTCAATGATATCTGCAATGTACCCTGCTTCCGTTGAATCCTTTTTAAGAAATTTCATTCTTGCCGGCGTATTAAAAAAAAGATTCCGAACAATCAACGTTGTTCCTTCCGGACAGCCTATCCCCTTCTGCTCCGTAATTTTACCTGCCTGAATGCTGATATACGTGCCCTCATCATAATCCCTTGTTTTTGTAAAAAGCTCTACCTGAGAAACGGCAGCAATGCTTGCCAACGCTTCTCCTCGAAATCCAAGGGTCCGGATGTTATTTAAATCCTTGTCGGTACTGATTTTACTTGTGGCATGTCGCTTAAAAGCCAGTGCGGCATCCTCCGGTGACATACCGCTTCCGTCATCCGAAACTCTAATATAGGTAATACCGCCGTTTTTAATTTCCACCGTTATACTACGTGCCCCGGCATCTACTGCATTTTCTACCAACTCTTTTACAACCGACGCCGGCCGTTCCACTACTTCACCGGCAGCAATCAGGTTTGCCACCCGTTGGTCAAGTACATTAATTTTTTGCATAGTATCCTCCCATTTCTTTATCAGGCAATTCCTGAATCACGCCTACAAATCAACAATACAGTCAATTTAACACTCTATGCTATAGATACATGTTCATATATTCCTAAATTGGTATTCCTCGTGCACAGACTCATCGGCTCGTCAAACATCCATTTAGGCCGCATCAACGCAACGTCCGTGTTGCGAGTGATGCTAAAAATACCGTCCGTGGTATTTTTGCCTAAATGTCTATTTGCCTTCGCCGTGACTCTGTAGCACTCAGAATAAAAGAATTTATCCATATATGAACATGTATCCATAATATGGTGTGTTAAGTTGACTACATTGCCTGTGATCTCCCCTGCATTGAATATGACACGTCCCTACATTACTTTCCTCTGCAACTCATACAACTTATTCATGGCCTCGATAGGCGTAAGGGTCATAATGTCAATCTTCTTCAATTCTTCAATCACTTCATTATTCCCTATCTGAAACAACCCGATCTGATCTTCATCCGCATTACTTTTTTCCTTTTTGCTTAACCTTTGTTTTGTTTCTACAAAAGAACTCTTGTGCACATCCGTATCTTCCAAGGTCTTTAATATTTGCTTTGCACGCTGGATAACCTGGTCGGGTACCCCTGCAAGTTTTGCAACTTCTATTCCGTAACTGTCATCCGCACCGCCTGGAATGATTTTTCTCAAAAATGTGATATCATCACCACGTTTTTTTACGGCAATACAATAATTTTTAATGCCCTGAATTTTATCTTCCAACTCGGTAAGTTCATGATAATGAGTGGCAAATAAAGTTTTGGCTCCGATTTTCTTAGGGTCTGAAATATATTCAATCACCGCCCACGCTATGCTCAATCCATCATACGTACTGGTACCTCTTCCTATCTCGTCTAAAATTAACAAACTCTTGGAAGACGCATTGTTTAAAATATTGGCTACTTCGCTCATCTCCACCATAAATGTACTCTGTCCGGAAGCCAAGTCATCCGAAGCCCCTACCCTTGTAAAGATCTTATCAACAATTCCGATTCTGGCAGATTGCGCAGGAACAAAGCTTCCCATCTGAGCCATAAGGACAATTAAGGCTACCTGTCGCATATAAGTAGATTTTCCTGCCATATTGGGCCCGGTAATAATGGATAACCGGTTATCATGATTATCCAGATAGGTATCATTGGGGACAAATAAACCGTCCTTCAGCATTTTTTCCACTACCGGATGCCTTCCGTCCTTGATAATAATCTTATCCGACATGTCCACTTCCGGCATACAATAATTATTCTTTTGAGCTACTTCTGCAAAAGAACACAATACATCCACGGTCGATATCACTTTTGCGCTGTTTTGTATCCGATCAATTTGTGACGCAATTTTTTCACGAATACCGACAAATATCTGATACTCCAATTGAACAATTTTTTCTTCAGCCCCTAAAACAGTATTTTCTATTTCTTTTAATTCCGGTGTTATATATCGCTCACTGTTTGCCAGGGTCTGTTTGCGGATATACCTTTCCGGCACATTGGAAATGTTGGATTTGGTTATTTCAATAAAATACCCGAATACCTTGTTAAAACCTATTCTCAAATTTTTGATGCCTGTCTTTTCACGTTCTTCATTTTCCAATTTCGCAATCCAATCTTTTCCTTCGGTCATTGCCTTTCTCAAATAATCCACATCCGGATGATATCCGTCTTTGATAATATTTCCTTCGCGCACGGAAAAAGGCGGATCCTCTACAATAGCTGCGTCAATCAATTCATAAATATCCTCTAAAACATCCAATTGGTCATACTGTTCGGTCAACAAAGCCGTTTTATACTTCTTCAATTGGTCTTTGATCTTTGGCAAAAACGAAATGGACTTTTTTAACGCAACTAAATCCCTGCAATTTGCCGAACCATATACAACCTTACTCATGAGCCGTTCTATATCATAAATATTTTTTAGGCAGTCCATCAGTTCTTGCCGACCCGGCATATCGACTACCAATTCATTCACAGCCAGTAGCCTTCTCTGAATATGAGTGCAATTGACCAACGGTTGTTCCAGCCATTTTCTTAACAGTCTTCCTCCCATTGCCGTCTGAGTTTTATCCAACACCCAAAGCAAGGAGCCTTTTCTTTCCTTTTCCCGCAAAGTTTCCGTCAATTCAAGATTTCGTCTGGTGGAAATATCGATATCCATAAATTGAGCGGTTGAATAATAATTGACGGAACTTATATTGGACAAATTGACCTTCTGGGTCTGCTCCAGGTACTCAAACAAAGCACCTACTGCTCTGATTGCATGGTCGCAGTCATTCAAACCCGTAGCAGCAAGAGTCAATATGTTAAAATGCCGTAGAATTTTTTTGGTTGCTGTTTCCAGTTCAAAACTCCAATCAAAAAAGTATTCTATGTAACTATTAAAACGTTCTCGAATAGGCGTAACGATTTTTGTATCATCAAATGCTTCCTTGTTAAGAATCACTTCGGAAGGAGAATATTTTGCAAGCTCGTTGATGAGCTTGCTGTGAGCCTCCTCTTCACACAACTGCGTCGCATATAGCTCACCGGTTGTTACGTCCACGAAAGCCACACCAAAACCTTGACCGTCCTTATAGATGCTTGAAAGGAAATTATTTTTCTTGTCATCCAGCAAATTTGAATCGGTGACCGTTCCGGGCGTAACCACCCGTATTACATCACGCCGTACAATTCCCTTTGCTTCACTGGGGTCTTCCACCTGTTCACAAATGGCAACTTTATAGCCTTTACGAACGAGTTTTGCTATATAACTATCGGCAGAATGAAAAGGTACCCCGCACATGGGAGCCCTTTCCTCCTGACCGCAATCTCTTCCGGTAAGGGTTATTTCTAATTCCTTGGATGCAAGTACGGCATCTTCAAAGAACATTTCATAAAAATCTCCAAGCCGAAAAAATAAAATACAGTCTTTATACTGTTCTTTGATCTCCATATACTGCTGCATCATGGGTGTCAAGCTTGACATACCAATCTCCCCTTCCTAAAATCTAAAAACCTTATGAACGGCATCCACTGCAACTTCCGCACGCTCCCGGAGAGCAACCGGATTGTTCTTTTCCGGTTATATAAAAGTTCAGTACATCATTTACCGAACGAACCAGCTTATCAAATTCCTTCTTCGCTTCAATATACTCTTTTATATTCTTGTTTTCCAGTAACAGATTAAATTCCTTTTGCAGTTCATCCCTATATTCCTCCAACATTTCCTGGCTTGGCTGCTCAGCTCTCATTTTTTGAGCAATTTCCCTGCGCTTGTCATTATATCGCTTTAACAATTTTTGTGCTTCTTTATCATTGGCCTGCGCTATTTCCGCATGAATCACTCTTTTATTTTCCACGGATGCTGCCAACATTTGTCCCAATTCTTTTGCTTTCTCCAAAATATCCATGATAATCCTCCTATTATTCTTCTATTTGTCCAAATAATGACCAAGTTTGCACTTGATTGATTTTAACATTTATCAAATTACCGGTCATATTTTCATTTCCTTTGAAATGAACAATTTTCCCTGTACGGGTTCTGCCTGTAAGCATTTCAGGATTGGTTTTGCTATATCCTTCCACAAGGACTTCCACCGTCTTTCCTAAATAGCCTTCGTTAATTTTCCTGGAAATTTCATTTTGAACATCCAAAAGCTTTTGAAAATTGGCCTGTTTTTCTTCAGTTGTTAACACATCCGGCATTTTTTCCGCAGGTGTTCCCTTTCTCGGCGAATAGATAAACGTAAATAATGAGTCAAATTCGACTTTTTTTACCAAATCCAAAGTCTCTTCAAAATCTTCATTGGTCTCTCCCGGAAAACCGACGATAACGTCACTGGTCAAAGCAATCCCTGGTATGGCCTTTTTAATTTTGGTAACGATTTCAAGATACTTTTCCTTGGTATACCGGCGGTTCATCTTTTCAAGTACTTTATTGCTACCGGCTTGGAACGGCAAATGAAGCTGTTCACAAACTTTCTCACATTCACTCATGGTTTGAATCAATTTATCACTAATATCCTTCGGATGAGAAGTGGTAAAACGAATGCGGTGAATGCCTTTTATGTCATTTACTTTCCTCAACAAATCGGCAAAATCAATGGGCTCATCCAAATCCTTGCCATATGAATTTACATTCTGCCCCAATAACGTTATTTCTTTATATCCTTCCGCCGCTAACTGCTCAACTTCTCTAAGAATTTGCTCGGGCTCCCTGCTTCTTTCCCTACCTCGCACATAGGGAACAATGCAATAAGAACAGAAATTATTGCATCCATACATAATGGAAACCCACGCCTTTACCTTGCCTTCCCTTTGAATGGGCATATCTTCTACAATATATCCGTCGGTATTCAAAATATCAACTACCGTATAGGCTTCATTCATGGACTTCTCAAGAATTTCAGGAAAACGGTAAAGCGTATGAGTGCCAAATATCATGTCAACATGTGTGTACTTCTGTTTAATTTGCTGAACAATATGCTCCTGCTGCATCATACAGCCACAAACACCAATGAGCAGTTCAGGTTTCCTCTTTTTCAAATGCTTTAAAGCGCCTATATTGCCGAACACCCTGAATTCTGCATTTTCCCTGACACAACAGGTGTTATACAGAATAAGGTCGGCCTCTTCCTTATCTTCCGTAAAACCATAACCCATTTCATACAGCATACCCCTGATTTTTTCGGAATCATTTTCATTCTGCTGGCAACCGTAAGTGGTAATCATGGCCAACTTCTGCCGGCCGGAATGTTGAAACATCATGTCATTTCTCTGCCGTATTCTTTGGATGATTTCTTTTTGCTTTTGTATTTCTTCTATAGGTACTTCAAATTTTTCTCTTTTACTCAACTTTGCTCCTCCTGATTTAAAAAACTATATTTATAGAATATTACCCTCAAAAAATATATCCAAACATCTATAATATTGTATCATAAATTATAAAATATGTTAAAGGATTTTAATAACAAATTCAATATTTTTGAAATGATGAAAACAGAAAAGAGATAGTATCCTTAATTTACTATCTCTTTTCTGCTATCTCTGTATTCATTTATTTTTCCCAAAATTCATCCGGTGTAACACCCAACTCTTCCTTAAACTGTTTATAAAAATACGTGATAGTTGTATCATAAAATTCCATACCTAAAAATTTTTTGAAGTCCTAAAATGAAGATGCTGCTTGATTTATCTTTTATACCTTGGATGATCAGTATATGTTTGGACTTGTTTTTTACATCATTCTCCTGATAAAAGCTCTAAGCCTTCTAGATTGTCCACTGATTATGGATGATACCTACTAACTTCCAATCATTTTCATATTGTTCAAATACCAATCGAAGGCTTTTCCAATCCATTCCTTCATATTCAGGATGGAAGCCTGAAAAATAATATTCTACAACAATAGGATTCTCATATACTTCAAATTGGTTCTCCAGCATATTTCCAAAACTCAATACTTCATTGTATCCAACTTTTTCTGCATTTATAAAATCTTCCGAATATATGAATTTTTCATAATATTCACTGGGTGTTAAGGATATTGTATCTCCCGAACCATCATAATGTCCCCATTGATAAACAGTTTGGTCTTTAAAAAAAACTTTCATCTCTTCCTTGTAAAAGACAATATCATTCTCTAAAGAAACATAAGTATACGGTGTAAATCTTACGCCTTTGACGGGATGAACAAAATCCGAAATTTTTTCTGAATCTTTAATGCTTATTGCATAAATTAATTCATCGGCACTTTTTTTAATAATCCTTTTTGCATCTTCAGGACTTATGATTCCTTCTTCCGTTAGTTCATATTTATGTCTTGCACTATTTTCCATCGCTGTGTGGTTATTTTCCAAACCATTTTCACTAATTTTATTAGTTCTACATCCAATAATTTCCATAAGCATTAAAAAAGCCACTCCAATAAATATCATTTTTTTCTTCATCATTTATCTTCTCCTTCAATTTTATTTCATTCAGCTTTCGGGAATACTTTTTAACCCTTTATTTCCTGTCTGCTCCTTTCATGTTATTTATTTCAGATTGCTCTTTCATAAAACATTTCTTCCTAAACTCATCAGGTGTAACGCCTAGTTCATCCTTAAATTGCTTATAAAAATATGTTACATTGGAATATCCAACTTCCGCAACTATATCCACCACCGGCATTTCCGTATTCTGCAGAAAATATTTTGCCTGTTCAAGTTTTTTATTCTTTATTAGTTCTGTCAAACTTTTCCCTGTAATTTTTTTAATAAGCTTGCCCAGATAATCCGTATTATAATTAAAATATTCCGCCATGGATTTTAAATTTGCGGTTTTATAATGATTATTAATATAATTCATGATTTCTATATTGATTGTTGAATCAATTTGATAGACAATTCGTTTCGACAAATATTTTTCGTAGTCCCTAAGCAATTCATTGAAAATTAACAGCATATATGCTCTGATGGCCGTTTCCATTCCATTTCTTTGCTCGTAATATTCTATTAACAGTTGTATCATAAAGTTCCATATTCTACAATTTTCGGAAGTTTCAAAATGAATGTATTGCTTGAATTTGTCCTTTGAATAAATGGCTTTGACGACAAAATTAGAAATCAAATCATTATAAGCAATTTGTTTCATAAAAATCCAATCAAAAAATTCTTTTTTGATTAAAATATTGATACCAATATCATTTTCACCGGCCGACTCAATACTGTGTTCTACATTCATATCCAGCAGAATAATCTCACCTTTTTTTATTTCTAACTTTTTTCCTTCTATCTCTTGACGAATGGTTCCGGAATATACAAAAAACATTTCAAAATAATCATGCTTATGCTTATCAAACTGAATAAATCGATCATGCCGATGAATCGATATGACTTCTGATTCTTTCATTAACTTTTCGCTGTTGATTATCCAATGATTTTCCTGCGACTTTTTAGAAAAATAATTTTTTAATTGAATATTATTTGAAGTTTTGACTTCTTTTTCAATATCATTAAGCTGTCTAAGTTTTTTATCCAGTTCTTGAAGATTCATATTATCACCGTTATTATTCACAATGTATTTCTTAAAAGTATTATATCATTATATGTTGGTTATTTCCAACGATATATTTTTTAGTACAAAACTTTATCAAATTTGATTGTATAATATTAAATATCGTTGATATGGATGACCGAAATATGCTTGTCAGAACAGACAACGGTCAATACGGAAAGTGTAGGCGAATCTGGAATTCTCTTGTTGACTCGTTCAGCATGGATTTGCAAGCAAAAATTTGGTACCTTAGTATGGTCCGGAGATGTTCCATCCACTTTCGAAGCGCTTCGTATGAGTGTAAAAACAGGATTAAGCATGGCAATGTGTGGAATCCCTTGGTGGACCACTGATATTGGGGGATTTTGGAGCGAAGATAATGAAATTTGGAGCTTTGGCGAAGAAACCTATCACATCCTGAAAAAATTAATTGAATTGCGTGAAAGACTTCGTCCTTATATACACAAATACATGGATACCGCAAGCAAAACAGGTGTATCCATTATGCGTCCAATGTTTGTTGAATATCCGGAAGATAAAATCTGCTATACCCTGGATAATCAGTATATGTTCGGAGAAGATATTTTGTTTGCTCCTACAGTGAACCAAGGACAAACCGACCGTAAAGTATATCTTCCGGCCGGTGAATGGATTGATGTGAACACCAAAAAAGAATATAAAGGCAAGGAATTTATCAATGCTAATGCCGAACTTGCCAATTTTATCGCTTTTGTGAAAAAAGGAAGCGAGTGCCTGCGCATTTTTGACAATTAACGTGGTCTGTTTGAATAACTACTTCCCTTGAAAAAATCTTTCTGCAAAGCATGTCCCGCGACCATGGAATCCGTTTGCTCTTTGTAATAATATGTCATAAATAGCAGTTAGCAGGCCTTCAAAACTTCCGTCATATATGTATACGGCATCAACGCAACGTCCGTGTTGCGAGTGATGCTAAAAATACTGTAGGGACCGCCACGGGCCGTCCCTACAGTATAAATCGTGTGATTCTAAGATTATGGAAGTTTAACTTCAATTTCCTTAGTATTACGACTCCAAACTATGATAATAAAACCAATCAAAATCGGCACATATTCTCCTTCCGTTTCCTCCGTTGTTGGCATATAATCCTACCATTGTGCCAGTATGATGTTTGCCTTCCAAAACTCCTTCATCGCTTAAAAATCTGGCATCACTGATATGAGCAACATGAATCCAAGTCTGATTATCCAAACTATAATAAAAATCCCGTTTCTGCTTTTTCACTTTTACTTTAAAATACATCACATTGCTTTGTAAACCGGATGCCTCTCCAAGACAAGTAACACACTTGTTTCTATTCTCCACTACCTTTACCTTTTTCATGTCATCTTCATAGGTCAAAAACATTTTTACATAATTGCGGCGGCCGTAATAACATACCAACCCTGCTTGTTCCCCGGCATTTGACGGATAAAACTCCAGCTTCAAACTGGCTTCATAGCAATGATGCTTTTCTCTTCTTACCAAGGTATTGCGCGCTGCAATATTGTTCAAATCATAATTTTCCGTCCATATTCTAAAATGTCCCGGCCTTTCTTCCAATGACCAATTCAATTCATTTGGATTTCTGACAAATTGCCATTCCAATGAAAGCTTGCTATCGTCAAAGTCATCAAAATTTTTTTCAGGATATATCACTTCCGGCAAGGAAGGTGCTTCTTGTTCTTCACTAGGTCCCTTTAAATTATTTACGATAAACCACCCATCTTCCGTCCATTGAACCGGGTCCAATGCCGTTTCTCTTCCTAACGTACAAAATCTGCCCTCGTTGGGTCTACCGCATAAATATAAAATCCACCAATCCCCATATTGGGTCTGTACCAGTTTACCATGCCCTGCTCTTTGCAGTTTTGCTTCAGGGTCTGTCTGTGTAAGCACGGGATTATACGGACAAGGTTCATACGGCCCGTACAAATTCTTTGACCGAGCTGCCGTCACACAATGGCCGTACCCTGTTCCGCCTTCTGCTAACATGGCATAATAGAATCCGTCTTTCTTAAAAATATGGGGACCCTCCGGTGCTCTCCTGCCTGTCCCCGGCCAAACAGCCACAGGCTCGCCTATTACTTCTGTACAGTCGTCATTCAATTTGATAATGTTAACTCCGGGAGGCACTACCATATAATGTGTACCGTCATCATCTATAAAATGAGACGGATCAATTGCATCAATGGGAATAATCACCGGTTTGCTATATGGGCCTTCGGGACGGTCTGATTTCATGACAAGTTGCACCCGCAAAGGCCCTTTTTCACCATTTTCAGGATTATTAAGCCGCAACGGTGCGAATATATAATAGGTACCGTTGTAATAGGATATATCCGGTGCCCATATTCCATGGGAATCTTCAATTCCTGTTAAATCGAGGTACTCATTTTTGGTAATGGCATGCCCGATAATTTCCCAATGAACCAAATCTCGGGAATGAGAAATAACAATTGCGGGAAAATACTGAAACGTGGAGTTAACCATATAATAATCTTCTCCCACCCTTATTACTGAAGGGTCAGGAAAGAATCCTTTTACCACAGGATTTCGATAAGTTCTTTTTTTCATACATCCTCCTCCTCGGGATTCCAACCATCCGGACCATACAATATATTTTTTACGGTATAATTCTTTGCTTGTGAATCATCCAAAAACTTTGCCCAACTTACTCTGCCGGTAGTATTGGCTCCAGGTCCCGAATTATTATATTCTTCATAGGATACCGTGGACTCTCGTTCAGGTTTTGACCAGTTATGCCATCCTTCTGCCTTAATATGAGGTCCCATCCAGCAGTTAATAAAAGCAGTTTTGGCATATTCACGCCATGGTCTTCCTAAATACACCGAGTTTTCTGCCGCATCACTGATAAGTCGGCAACTTAAAAATACATAGCCAAAAGGCTGATCTTTATAGGTCGACGCCGCAGTAATATATCCATTAGGATGCATATTCCTATTATTGGAGTAAATCTCACATTCTTTAAAAACCGCTGTCGCAGAACCAAATATAAAATCTACATCCCCTCTGATATAACATTTCTCGTAAAATTGTCTGCAATAAGTTGAAGTATCTTCTTTGGGTACTAATGACGGAGGGTCAGAGGGTACCGGACCGGTAAACAATGTATCTTGGCTACCTAAAAAACGGCAGTTCACAAATTTCGCTCGATCTGCCGCTACATAGGCAGCTAATGCCTGCCCTACAATCTTACCGCTTCCCGCTGAATTTTCAAAAGTTATATTTTTTGCAACAAAATTATTTCCTGTAATTAACGTACTGTAAGTAAGAAAGGTTCCCATTTCACTTCCATCCGGCAGCAGTTTATGTGCGCTGTCATCATAGGTAAGAACGGTATAATCACGATCTTCCCCAATAAGAGTTATATATGGTTTTGTAATCTTCACTTTTTGCTTATATACTCCGTTTTTTATATAAATAACCGTTCTTTGATTGGCAGAGTCATCAATTGAATCCACAGCATCCTGAACATTATCATAATCCCCTGACCCGTCTGCTGCAACAACAATTGTTATTACATCCTGCATCATAAAACACTCCTTTATGAAAATAGTTTTTGTCAAAATTCATTAAATCTTTTCATAAAGCTCCGTTATAAACCTCTTGCTCTCCTCCATGGTTTCAGGACGAGTGCCTTCCATGGAAACATTGACGTATGGCTTTCTTGTCTTAATAAGCTTAAGAAGTAATTCATAGTTCATCAAGCCTTTTCCGATAGTATGAATAGGAACCGCTTTACCGTTTTCAATCATAAAATCTTTCGCATGAACAGCTACAATCTTGTCACCAAACAGCTCAAAGGACTGTTTTATAACATCATCCTGTTTCTGATAATCATCTTTAGGAATAAAATTAAATGGGTCAAAAACCACCTGCAAATTATTGGATTTTATATGGCTTAAAAGCCTGTACATCCATTCAGGAGAAGATATGGTATCCATATCTCCTCCTTCTATTCCAATAAACACACCAAATTTTTCCGCTTCATATACCAGTTCCTCTACTGTTCCAAGCAATATATTAAAGGCCGTTTCCCGTTCTTCCGGCTTTACATGACCTGTTTCGGTTGCCACAATATAAGAGCCAAGCTGAGAAGCATACCGGATATGCTCTTTAAACTTCATAATATTCTTTTTTCTTTCTTCCGGATCAGGATGAATGGGATTAATATAACAACCTAATACGGCAATTTGGATATTTCTTTTATAAAATGTCTCTCGAATCCTATATGCCAATCCGGGACTGAAGAAACCCGGATCGGTAGGAAGGCCCTCTATCGCTTTCCACAGCGCCAATTGTATACATTGAAACCCTTTTGCAGAAATTTTTTCCGCCAATTCCTCCATCGACGATTTCCCAAAATCATGTGCTCTTACACCTAAAATCATTGGATCATCTTACCCCTCCTTTAACTTTTCGGCTTGCCGGCCATAAGCATACCGTTTGTCATATTCCTTATTTTATTCTTCTCCATTCAACAAATCAACGAACATTTATCCTGCAAACATACAGAAAGTATACAAATTCAATCAACAATAATGTATAAATGAAAAAACTTTGAATAAACGTATACAGGGGACGTTGGACAACATCTCCTGTATAATCTTGAATATGTTTATTCTTTCAGTTCAATTACATTACTTAAAGGAACCATTCCTTTATAGCTGTCCCATACATATATTTTAACAACCCTATTAGCCGTTTTTGAATACGTGATATTAGACACTTCACCAGAACCGGATACATTGATTGCTTCCAATTCACATAGTTTACCGTTTGTCTTGTCATAGCTTGCAATCAACAATTTTGCCGCAGGTGCTGCACCACTTCCGTTATATTGCAGTGTAACACGTAATTTCCCTTGGCTATCATAAGCAGCCGCTGCAATGCTGTAAGGTTTTGATATTATAGCCTCGTCACTAAAGACTGCATTAATAGTTACATTTGCTTCCGGCATTACAAAAGTTCCTTCCGTCTTATCCCCATTGAAAGCAATTGGCAAGTTATTATTATCTGCATCCACCGCACTGATAGATTTCACGTGGAACCCTGCTTTTGGTGTAGCTGTTATCTTAATGGTATCACCCGGTAGAGCCTGTATTGAAACAACAGGTGCTCCTGGTGTAAATGATGAACCTAAAAATGCTCCTTTTGAACCTAAAACTGTGGCATAATACGTTTTGCCTTTTTCTACCGGAACAGTTAATACTTTGTTTCCGGAAGCACCAGGTTCAGTAGCCACCAAATAATCTGTTTGCGATGTAGCATCTGTTCCAAATATTGCAAATGTTTTTGTGTTTCCTAAATTATAAACATAAACTGACCAAATTCCATCATCCGGAGCGACAAATTTTAAGCCTGAGCCAGTAGTATAAGCTCCTGTTGTCGCATTATACATAAACTTTCCATTTTCCGTTGATGCCACCCTTCCTGTAAAGGAAACATTATTTACTGTTACATTACCGGAAGTATATGACAAAGTAATAGTTGAACCATCCACTCCATAAGTAGGCGTCAATCCCGGCATTAGCTCTTCTCCTGATGTCACATTTTTACTTGCCTTCCACCAAACTGTATCATCTGATGCCATTAATCCTACTTCCGCACTCATCATTGTAACTTGTGACTGGCCAAGATTGGTAAGTTCCAACGTTCCGTTCCTGATTCCAGCTGCCGTTGTAACTGTGTAAGCCCTCACAGGAACAACCAACTGGGTACAAATAACCTCACGGTCATTGCTTAGCTTTGTTGTATCACTATCACTTTTAACAACATACATAACAACCTTCTGACCAACATTCATTGCAAGGTCAAGTCCTTTCACTTCTCCGCTTCCGCTGACATCATACTTGTTGGTAGAAAGCTTGGTAGTTCCGTCTGTATCATATAATTCCACTACCAACTTATTGGATGGAGTATCGGTTCCGTTATATTTTAAAGTTACACTCAGTTTATTGCCATTCTGTTTATCAATATTTACAGAACTGAATTCATAAGCAGGCGGAGTATAGTTGATTGGTTGATAGGTAATAGTCTCCCTGCCGGAACCTACAGGAACGGTCAATACTTGGTTTTCTGCCTTTACATCAGTTTGAGCAAGAACCCATAAGAACCAAAGCTCTTTTGCTGCTTTTTCACGAGTTACAACAAGTTTCGGTTGAAGTTCGGTACCGTTCTTCATGATGCCCCGCGCAATACCAGTCTCACTTCTCATAAGGCCGAGGTTGTAAACCTCATAGAATTTTTCTGCATATTCCAATGATATGGATTTGGTATCTGTCAAGGCACCCCATCCAACCAGTGGATAATATTGAGCTTCTTTACCTGTTAGGTTTGGATCATAGTTCGGATCATCCGGCGTGATTGTACTTCCGTTATACTTTGTCATATAATCTGGTTTTATCCACTTTCCATTTTGATCTTTTCCAAATTTCAACAAATAAGCATCATAAATAATAGCCGCCATCACTTCTCGTGTAAGGTCACAGGAAGAATAATACTTTTCAAAATGACTTACATCAATTTTCCAAAGGGAACATAAAGCACTAATAAAATCGTTGATTTTCATTGGATTTTTGGGGTAAAAATTACCTTTGCTGTCTTTAAACAGTACGCCAAGTTCCAACAATTTCTCAATTTGGTTTCTATAATAAGCATTGGTGTTACCTGTTTCAGACACGTCCTCTGCCATTTCAGGGAAAACGGCAGACCAATCATTTTTGGCAGATGCTTCTTGAACTTCTTGTCTTAAATATGATTTTAAAGCAACCATCTTCTCGGATGCCGTACCCGCAGCAACCTGTTTACATATCTGATCGGCAATAATCCTACACCATTGTTTGGATGCCGCCTCTTTATAGTGCGTGCCGTCTATTTTATTATCAGGATGTCCGTTTGCATAGGACCCTGAATTGGTTTTTCCGGGGGATTCTCCTGCTTCTAAGCTCATGTATATGTAAGTGGTTTCTTCAGGCCCTATTTTATCAATATAAGCCTTTGCATTTTCATATAATTCAATTAATTCCACATCAGGGTCTGATGCTGCAGCTTGACGCATAAATCCCACCGAATCCGGATTAAAACCGTTTGGCTTTTGGTCGTTTTCTGAGTATTTTCCGGCATTGGTTCTGGGCATGGCCGTAACAAGCACAGGAATCATGCCTCTTGCTTTTAAAGCAGGAATATATACTTCATTTAGCCATTTAGGATAAGTAGTTGCATTTGAACCACGTCCAAACCGTGCTTCCGGACCATTGTCATTACCCGTTGACTCGTCATTATGAGCGGAATGTATAAAAACATAGTCTCCCTCTTTACCGTCCATTAAAACGGCATTAAAACGTCCTTCATCATGGGAAGATTTTAAAGAACGTCCGCCCATGGAATAGTTAATGACATTTACTTTGTTCAAATCAAACATTCTTGCTATAATCTGTCCCCAGCCTGACATGCCTGCTTCTTCAAAAGTGTAAGTTTTTTGTGTGGAATCTCCCAACACAAAAATTGTGGGCTTATCCCCTGCCGGGGTATTGCTCAGCTTGGTAATTTCAATTCTTTTCACTCCAACGGTAACAGAACTGCCGCTGGCCGGACGGTTAGCAGGTTCTATTTCAAACTCAATAAATTTTCTTCCCGTAACATAATTATAAACCCATGTGTAATCATCAAGCCATCTGGCCGGATTATTGTTGGGAACCAAACCTGCAGCGTCCCACGCTCCTGTACCGGTAATACGGCTTGCCTGCATTCCGTTGGGCGCTACTGCAGTGTTGCTTTTAGTTGATGTGGTAACAACTTTTAATGCATATGCTCCTGCATCCTGCAAATCTACACGGAAAACTAAGCCACCATAATTGTAATTATTGGAGTTTACATAAGAAGTAGTATTGTAATTCTCTTCAATAACAAATCCCTCATCAGTCGAGCGAATTCTGGACAGATCAACCGTTCTTGACGGCATTGCAGAGGTTTGCGCTACAAAGCCATAACCTTTTTCCGAAGAATACAATGGTGCACTGCCATTCTCGAATACAACATTGACTCCATCAGAAATTTGTTCTGATGAAAAACTAAACTTTAAAGTACTGCTTTCAGTATTTGCTAATGCGGTTGTTTTGAAAGTTGGTAAATTGATAACAATTAAACCGAAAGATAAAACAATGCTTAAAAACTTTTTCATTCCTTCCCCTCCTTAATTTTTTAAAAATTACCAGTCCACTTTAATTTTATTGTTTATGACAAATTATATAAAGGTTCAGATTATATTATTTTTAATGGTGTCAGATGTTGAAAAAAAGTTGTATTTTTATTATAATGAAAACATAATGGAAGCACTATTACAAACAAAGCGGGGTATCACATCTATGTTTTCGGGCTTTTCTATAGACAGAAACGGATCTACTACCATCTATCAGCAAATATACGATTTTTTAAAAGACGGTATTGTTACAGGTCGAATTTCTAAGAATGAAAAGCTTCCCTCCAAACGCACACTGGCATCTGTTTTAAAAGTAAGTCAAAACACTGTGGATACTGCTTACCAGATGTTAGTAGCAGATGGTTATATACTCCCTCGTTCCCGAAGTGGTTTTTATGTCACTCCAAATGCAACCGAGTATGATTTTGAAGCAACACACTGGAATACGGCACCAAGCCAAAAATATATATTAACCTATAATAACGGTGATATTTCTCATATTCCCATAAAAAGCATATCCAAGTTGTATAAGGATATTATTGAAAATGAAAGAGAACTATTCGGTCATGGAGATAAAGGAGGAGACATAGCCCTTCGGAAGGCTCTTGCCAAACATTTGTTTACCTATAGAGGCATTAAATGTACTGCTGACCAGATTATTTTCGGCGCAGGAAACACTTATCTGTTAAGTGAATTAATAAAGGTTTTTGATGATAATACGTCGTTTACCTTAGAAAATCCTTGCGACCCATGGATCTATACCACTTTTGTACATTCCAACAAAAAACTAAAGCTTGTCAGTCCCATGCGAACTGGCTTGACACCGGAAGAAATTAAAAAGATTGATACCGATGTCCTTTATCTAATGCCTAATCATCACACTCCTATTGCCCATCAAATGACAATTGCACAAAAACAAGCTGCAATTGACTGGGTCAATACAAAAGACTCTAGGTATATTATTGAAGACGATTACGGTAGTTATACCTGTTATCCTACGCCCGGTAAATCCCTGTATCAAATGAATAACGGACAAAATATTATTTTGTTTGACTCTTTTGCCCATTCCATAGCACCTTCGGTTAAGCTTTCATATATGGTGCTGCCGGAAGAATTAGTGGAAAAGTGGAAACAAAAGCTTTTATTTTATTCGGTTTTAACGTCACGAATAGAACAAGCCGTTATGGCTGAATTTATTAATCAAGGCTATTTTGTGAAGCTGTTGAAAAAGAATCAAAAATTATATCAAGAGAGAAGACAGGCACTTGTTCAAAAACTTCTTTCCCTACCATTTGGAGACAAACTGAATATCAGCGGGACGGAATCCGGTTTGCACATTTTGGTTACCGTAAATCTTGACCAACCGGAACATGTTTTATATCATTCCGCATTAAATGCAGGGGTAAAAATTATGCCAATTTCTATATTTTCCCATTCTCCTGAAAACAATATCCCTGAGAAAACCTTTATTTTCGGAATTGCTACTTTATCAGTATCGGATATGGATGATGTAGTAAGCCGGCTGTACCGTGCCTGGCATGCATAAAACAGCTTCACACAATAAATTACAGCCCTAAACCATAATATTATGAATATGTTTAGGGCTGTTTTTTATTCTTAACTTTCGGATTCAATCCATCCTTTTTATTACGTCTTACTGTAAAGACAATATTCTGGCAGGACCCATAGGAATAAACTGATCAATATTCTTCCATAGCATAATCATCAGTTTTCTATCTCCGCCGTCAGAAGTATTTACAGTATAATGAGCGCTTTTATTGGACTCTGATATATTGAAAATTTTACAATCCCTCAACTTAGAATCTTCATACAAGGCAAAAATCAGAACCGGATTCGGATGTTCTACAAGCACTTCGTTTTTTACAATAGCTGTATAAGTTCCGTTTGCCAATACATCATAATTATACTCTGTATCTCCTAATTTAAGTGTAACATAGTTGCTGCTTGATTCTCTCTGCAGGATAACTCCTGTTACAGATTTCACGTTACAAATACGGGACCCTGTATTGGCAGTATCAACAAAGAGGAAATATAAAGTATGCTTTCCGCTTGTGGGAGCATTTTCATTTAGAGGAATTTCAACTGTTTGAAAATTATTCTGGCCACCGGTGTCAGGCAGCACCAATCTACCTATTTCCGTTCCGTTCCTGCCCCCGATTCTTACATACAGCATTCCTCCACCGGCCTCTGAAATTTTAGTATAAACTCCAATTTCAATTAATAACTGCTTAAGATTATCAAAGTCGCAATTACTCATTGCAAAACCAATCTCTGTACCATCGTTTTCAAAATATCCGATATGGGTTCCAGCGGCAGATTTGGGTGTTTGACCGCTGGAATTTGCCAAATAAGAGCTGACATCGTCCACCATTTTTGTCCAATTGCTTTTAATCTCTCTGCCTGACGGTAAATAGATATTATAGCGTTCTCCTTCTTCTGCATTAAAAACAATAACCGTACCTTTTGCTTCGGTTGTATAGTCCTTCAAATCGCCTTTACTGTCCACAACAAGAACCGATGAGTCGAAATATTTGTTTCTAATCTTAACTTGGCATCTGTTATGCGCTTTGACGGTAACGACAGTAGGTTTGCCGTTTTTCCACTTGGTACTTACTTCTATATTTCCACGGGCTTTCAAATTATTAAACTCTCCGTCCGGCCACTGTTCAGGAAGTGCCGGAAGAATATTAATGGTATCCGCATAACTCTGAATCAGCGCTTCCTGGATACCGGCAGCACCACCGAAATTACCGTCAATCTGGAACGGAGGATGTTTGGCATACCCATTCGGATAAGTGCCGGTTGAGATTAAGTTGCTCAAGCTGGTATAAAACTGGCTAACATCATTCATTCTGGCACCAAAACATACACGCCATGCCTTCCCCCAGCCGGTACCGCCGTCACCTCCGCCGCTTAAGGAACTGGACTTCTTAAACGCATTGAATAGCTTTAAGTCGTCCCCGGTATACTCAGCAAACGGATTCACCTGGCGTCCGGGATACAAATCCCATAAATGCGATTTATGCTTGTGGGTATGGGAAGTATAGCTAATGCTTGGAAGAACATTCGGGTTAGAGAAGTTGTAGTTGGAGTTAGTCACTGACACTTCACTGCCGCTGCCACCCCAAGCCGTACGTTTATCAGCACGTATCCACTCTTTAATATATCCATCGGAACCAACCTGATTCGGACAAATCTTGTTCATTGTCTCCTTCCATTTTTGAACCAGTTCATCGTCCTCATTGCCAATTTTCCCTGCCGCCTTCAAAGCCGCATTGGCCTGTATAGTAATTCTATAAAGATTGCGAATAAGTTGATGGTCATAAGTAGGACCGGGTTGAATTCCCCCCTGTTCCGGTGAGACAGATGCCGGGCTTATGAGATAACCGGTTACCGGGTCTTTTGTAAGCAAGCCGTCATAGAAAACAAGTCCCTTTTTCATAAGCGGGTAAAACTTAAGCAGATAGTCTTCATCCAAGTTAAATTGATAATATTCCCATGCATGATCTAAAAGCCATGCCGAACCTACTGGTGATAACGTAGCAGAATCAGAACTGTCAACAGGAGCTGCTCCACGCCAAATATCAAAATTATGGTGAACAACGTATCCGCCGTCTATGCCATAATATTCCTTAGCCACCGCCGTACCGTTCTTTTCCGTTTCAAGAATTGCTTCCAGCAGTGGCTTCTCAAATTCGGCAAGATTTGCTGTTTGTGCCATCCAATAATTCATTTCCGTATTAATGTTTATGGTATATTTGCTATCCCATGCAGGCATATTGGAAGCGTTCCAAATACCTTGCAAGTTCAAAGGCTGGCTGCCTTCACGAGAACCGGAAATCATTAAATATTTGGCAAAGTTGTAATAAAGATTTACGGTACTTGGATCATTGTAATGTGTACTGCTGGATTTTGCAAAATTGGTAAATCGTGTTCCCGTAGGCGTCGTCGCCGCTGATTCCGATGCACCTTCAAGCTTTATGCTGGAACGGTTGTAATACTTCTGATAGTCTGCAATGTGAGCCGCCTTGATTGCCTCATAATCACGATAATCAGGCTCATCTTGCAACAAAGCTTCCACATACGCATCACAACGTTTTTTTGCAGTTTCTTCATTGCCTATTGTTTCAAAATTAATATAACTTGTAGCACCAACCACATAACAGGTTGCATAATTTGCATTGCTGATTTTTATGGCATTTGGCACACCTTCCTGAGGATAGGTATAAGTGGTTACATTATTAGAAGTTGTTGAAGACATGGGTGAATCCGTTACGTTGATTACCTCAAGATCACCGTCGGTATCAACAACAAGCCGTGCCTCAAACCGTAATTCACTGCGACGTCCTTTTCCTCGAATTGCAATTTGGTTGTCTGCCATTTTTTCAAAAATAACGTCGGTATGCTGCCAAGTATGAAGCTCAGCCTCTACATTCAGGTTGCGGAATCCCGACGCGGTAAGATGGGTCACAATAGCCTGCTTATCAGCCGATACAAAGTTTTCACGTTTATATTGGATGCCATTGTATTTATATTCAACCGTGGCAATTGCTCTTGACAAATCAAGGCTGCGGGTATAGTCGGAAATACCACTTGTATCATGCCCAAAGTTCAGATATAGTTCAACAAATGACTGATACGCCGCCTGCTTGTAAGGGTCACCGGTAAAATATTGAAATACATATTCCTCTATTGCATCTCTGAACATTTGGTTGTTAAGGGTATGTTTATTGTCCAAATTGATAATACGGGACTTAATATTATTCCATGCTTCTACAAGAGACTTGGGTTCGGGTGATGGAAGCATTGCTTTAACGGTATCATTTGCCGCTTCATACCTTTGTTTGTAAGTATCCACTTTTCCTTTCGCCGCCCAATACGAATTATCCGACGGATTGGTGGGGTCAAGAATATACCGATTCGATGACGGCTGAAGGGTATAAAACGTATCCTCGTTAATTTGTACAATTTCCTTGTCAATGGAACCATAAACCTGTGCACCAAGTCGTCCGTTGCCAATAGGCAAGGAAAGATAAGTAGCCAAACGGGATACAATTCTGGAACGGACCGCCTCTCCTTCTCCGCTATCGGTCTTGTTGCCGTAATCCGCATTGTCACTATTGTTATTGGGATCAATAATGTAGATCGGTGCAGGTTTAGACGTACCATAATATGCCTTACCCTTGCTTTCTAAGTAACTTTTAATACTGCTGTCATTTTCAGGTACGGTATTAAACCATATAACCTGATAAGGATCAAAACTTTTTGCCGCAATCGCCTTTTCAACCCTATTGGTACTGCCAAGACTGCTCATGAATAACGCCCCCCCAACAGCCATACTGATGATTTTTTTTGTTACTTTCATCCAACAACCTCCTTATGTTAAATAACGTTTTGTAAACTTAAATCTTCCACAATGAAATTGCTGTGCCGGTTAAGCTGTCCACAAACGGGCGGGCATGAAAACCCGCTCTTTTGCTTGACAGCCCCATTTAACAAAGGGAAACCGTCCCCTTGTGCCCCTTATTCTTGCGGATCGAGATTAATGATTCTCATTGAGGTGATTCGAGTCTTAAATTCATCTTTCTCGTGCATCTGTTTGAAAGCTATAATCTTCTTGGTATTATCATAGTACTCATTGCTGAAAACACCGTTTCCGCATGAATTACCATTAATTGATAATGTCCATTCTATTCCGCTTTCCACTGGTTTGAGCGTAATTTTTACTTTATTAGTAAAGTCTTCATAATAAATAGGTATTGTCGTTCCCACATTCAGAGCACTACGCAAAGCAGATGAATTATAGCCTGTGTTTTTATTTTCACCATAAACTGTCATACCACTATTTCTGCTTGCATTATGGTAATCTCTCGGATTACCTGAATCATTAGCTCCAATTGCCATGCCAAAACTATCATAATCTATCGTATGATCTGATTTATATCTGAAACCTAAATATGCTTTTTGGTTGCCCTCATATTCTATAATCCAAGTAACATAATTATTAGCAGCAGTGATATTGCATGTCCAATCAAACTCAAACTCTGCACTTGTCAGGTTTGCACCGGTTTCAAGTGTAGTTCCGCTTTGCCACTTAATAGCATTCGGAGCAGGTGCTACACCATTTCGCTGCGTAGAATCAAATGGCGGATTCACATTAGTAAGAATCATTCCATATGCAGTCGTAACAGCAATTGTTACATCCTTTACTGGCATAATAAAGGACCATACATCGCCTTCTTTCTTCAAGACAACCTCTGACGATATATCGTTAGACTCTGCGTCAAGTACTTTAACTGAATCCAAATATCTATACCTGTTTGTAACATCTACCTTGAATTGAACTTCACTGAAGCCTACAGCGGTTGCAGGTCTTGCTCCGCCGCTGACATCCGTAACAACAGCATCATCAGAAGTACTTTCGCCGTCTATGCTGTAGGAAATATTATATGCTGTACTTGGAATTTCATCAGTCTCTACCTTAATGATGATGTCATAAGCCGGCATGGTAAACTTGTATGTTCCCGGTGAGCCTTCAACTTCCTGAATTTCAACTTCTTGACCCTCATTGTTAACGTAGCTTACCTTTGTTACCATATATCCGCTGTCCGGCGAAGCTGTTAAGGTAATTTCCTTGCCTTCCATATATTTTCCGTCTATAGCAGCAGGAGACGTAATGCTTGCACTTCCGTTAGCAACGGTATCAATGGTTATGGTTGATAACTTCCGGAATACTGCATTAACCGATACGTCTTTTGCAGGCATAATAAACGTTTTTGTATCCGCATTAAAGTTAATTCCATTAGGTGCACTTACAGTATCAAGTGCATAACCGTCATTCGGGGTTGCAGCAATAGTAACGGTTTGCCCGGCTCTTGCCGGATTCGGCGAGAACGTAAGGCTTCCGTTTGTAACGGTTCCTTCTGTAACATTATAAGTTTCAGCAGGCTCAGTATATTTTGCGTTAATATCCGCAAAGTAATAAATGGCATCTCTGCTTGAATCTGCTACTGAATGGAATTTTAAGTAAAGCTTGCCGTTGTTTAACGTTGGCGTATTGTTAATTAAGCTGCTTGTAAATTCACCTTGGCCCATATCCACTGCAAAAATCTTTTTGGTGCCAAGGTCAACCTTTATCTTTACGTCTACCCAATTATCCAAATGGGTATTAACGAAGTCCGACGGAGTAACTGTAATGGTAGTTGGTGCACCACTGGTCGAACCTGCATTACCGCCGATAATCCTGTAATAGTTATTATTGCCCCAAGCATTGATACGTCCGAAGGCATTATCGTTTTTGCTGCCGCCGCCCCATCCTGCCGGAGCATTGGTTCCATCGGTTGTAAGGTCAATAAACACGTCGCTGGAAGCCCTGTTTGCAGATGGCGAATAAAACTTAAACGAAACCTCTAACATTCCGTTTGCACTGGAATAATCCGACGGAAAGTTCTCGCAAGTGCTTGCAAGGTCATATACAAATCCCCCTACCGGCGAACTTGTACTGCCTCCCTTGCCTGCAGACGTTTTTAATTTGTAAACCTCATGTTTTGCGCCGATATTGTTTACAATCTCCACACTCATTCCCTCGGAAGAGGAAATCAAACTCCAATCACTGGCAAGTGCTTGTCTTGAACCTTCTGTTACTTCTTTGGACTCAGAAAGAGGTTCTAGTGCGTCCAGTGAATTCCATAAAAACACACGAGTACCTATCGGAGCACGTAAAACAACCGGAACATCCTTTTGAACATTAACACGCGTTTGAGAAACATTGGTAATCATCCCTTCATCATAGGTTGCTTGTAACAACACAGCGTTATCCATGTCTTTAGATGGGATAAGTTCTACAAGGCCAGTGTTGTATGCAAACACGGCAGAACCGCCGAACATGGAAAATATCAGTACCGTACACAATACCAATGCCAAAACTTTTTTCATACATTCTTTCCTCCTTGTATATTTTTTTAAAAATGGGTATAAGATAACGCATAAAAAGCTTGCTAGCTCAATGCAGCTGACTATACACCTGCCTTTCCTGTTATAATTTTTCCATAAGAATTGTCTGAGAAAAATTGATTGAACATCAATGGCCTAGCTATAACGAACAGTAGAATTTTTTTAGCGTTTCAACGAGGCGGGAGATATGCTCATCGCCTATTAATAAAATTCTGTACTCGCTACTTATAGAAGTGGGAAACATTTTTAAATGCCTCGTTATAAATATTCTAGTTTACATGTAAATATATATAGCATAAGCAAAGACAAATCAACAAACAGTTTTCCATGAACATACAAATAGTCTGAACCACTGATATTGATACCTATTGAGGAACTGCTAACCGGCTGGCCTGAAAAATCCAATACCGGCTTATTACCGGAATTGTGTACATAAAATTTGTATAATCTTTTACCAACATACAATTTTCTATATCCATACAAAAAGTACTGTGTTTTTATTCTATTAAAGGAAATTATATCTTCAGATTGAATTTCAATGTATATCATCGGTGCAAAAAAAATAAAACCCACTGTAAAAAACAGCGGATTTTATCCAATCTCTATGTTATGATGCATGTTAATTCTGAGTTGCACTTCCATCATCATCTTGGTAAGTCAGCTCAATGTTATCAAAGTAATACTCCATCTTATTGGTGGTATTTACTTTATAATCCATACAACTGGTATCATCCGCCTTATTCTGACCTGCATTGGCTGCAACCGTTTTACCGCTTCCTTTGCTGAATTTGTATACAACATTACCTACGTTGCCAAGATTTGCTGTTTCTGTACCCGTTACAGTATATTTGTCAATGGAAAATCCTGAAGCACTTGCAATAGATACAAATGAACCATTTTCCTTTAACATACAATTAGTACGCACACCATAAAGCGCATTACCTGTTCTGCCATTTGAGTTAAACCGCTTTCAAAAACTTATATTGCACATTATATAAGTTGTAATATACCCCCTTCTTGGCAAGCAATTCGTCATGGGTTCCCATTTCAACGATTCGTCCCTGTTGAACTACCATAATTTTATCCGCATTTCGAATGGTTGAGAGCCTATGTGCGATTACAAAAGAAGTTCTTCCCTCCAGAATCTTATCAATAGCCTTTTGCAGCAGCACCTCGGTGTGCGTATCTACACTGGCGGTAGCCTCATCAAGAATCAGAATTTCCGGGTCAGCCAACAATACCCGGGCAAAAGCAATTAACTGCTTTTGCCCTATGGAAAGCCCTGCTCCGCGTTCATTCACCTGAGATTCATACCCGTCTTTCATTTTACTGATAAACTCATGGGCTCCCACTGCCTTGGATACGGCAATGACTTCTTCATCTGATGCATCTTCTTTGGCATATTTGATGTTTTCGGCAATGGTTCCCGAAAAAATAAACGGTTCCTGCAGCATGACCCCTACTTTTTTACGTAAAGAAGCCTGTTTGATTTGTTTGATATTCAAGCCGTCAATTTTGACCTCTCCATCTGTAACATCGTAGAATCTTGCAATCAAGTTGATAATGGTGGTCTTACCTGATCCGGTAGGTCCGACGATGGCAATAGTTTCTCCGGGAGAAACCTTAAAGTTTACATCTTTTAATATCATCTTATCTTTTTCATACTCAAAATACACATGTTCAAACGAAATTTCTCCGCGAACAACATCTAATTCCCGTGACTGTGGTGAATCGGTAATCCATGGTTTTTCATCAAGCAATTCAAAAATACGCTCCGAAGAAGTGGCTGCAACAACAAGTTGGTTGTAAAAGTTGCTTAAGGTGCCCATAGGCTGCCAGAAACGACTAAGGTATCCCGTAAATGCAATCAACACTCCCACCGTCACATCCCCTTTATTCAACAAATGTGCCCCATACCAGTAAATAAGGATGGTTCCCATAATAGAAACCATATTCACCACAGGCCCTACGGTTCCATTAAGATAAGTTGCCCGAATCCAGCTATTAAATACGTCATCCAACACATCATGGAAAATTTTACGGTTTTCCTGTTGACGCACATACGCTTGTATGACACGCATTCCTGAAATGCATTCATGAAGATAAGCGTTTAGATTGGATATTTTTATTCTCACCAATCTCCATCTTTTCTTGTTCAGATTACGTATCGTAAACACAAATACCATAAAAAAAGGTATTGTGACAAATGTTAATAACGCCAGCCGAGGATGGATAACAAACATAAGAATCGCAGCCACCACCAGCATGGAAAAATCAGTAATTACATTAATAATGCCATTGGTAAACAAATTATTTAATGTATTGACATCATTAACAATTCTCACAATAATTTTCCCTGTAGAATGAGTATCAAAAAAACCAAAGGATAATGACTGCACATGCTGAAACAAATCCCTACGAATATCAAACAGTACTTGTTGTCCGGTGCGATTGGCAAAAGAGATTTTATAACGGTTGCAAATATAATTCAAACACGTCATCACCATAAAAAGAATACTTATCCACACAACTCCTGCCACATTCTTTTGCGGAATATATACATCAATGGCCAACTGCAAAAAATACGGTCCTATCAATCCGGTAACGGTAGCTACAAACATTAAAACAACCGTTATTGCAATCTGCTTTTTATATGGCCTCAGATATTGGGCCGATCTGCGAATATGATTGATATTTAACGCTCCACAATCTTCCTGATACTTTTCCGCCGGATTAGGCATATTTTTCCACACCTTTCTCCCATTCCTTTTCTTTATACTGACCGTATTGTTCCATAAACGTACGATAATACTGACCTTTTAATTGCAATAATTCTTCATGGGTTCCTCTCTCAATAATTTTACCTTCCTCTAAAACAATAATTTGATCTGCCTCTTTTACCGAAGAAATTCGATGAGCAATGATAATGGTGGTTCGTCCCTTCATAACTTTCTTCAATGCCTCCTGAATCTCATGTTCCGTTTCCATATCAACGCTGGATGTAGCATCATCCAAAATCAAAATGCGCGGATTACTGAGAATCGCTCGAGCAATGGCAATACGTTGTTTTTGTCCTCCTGAAAGACCTACCCCCCTTTCTCCAATCACCGTATCATATCCATTGGGCATTTTTATGATAAAATCATGGGCATCAGCAATACGTGCGGCTTCTTCAATCTCCTCTCTCGTCGCATCCGGTTTTGCAAATGCAATATTCGCTGCAATAGTATCAGAAAAAAGGAATGTTTCTTGTAAAATAATTCCGATATTCTTTCGAAGTGTATGAAGATCCAAATCCTTGATATCATACCCATCAATAAGAATTTTTCCTTCGGTACAGTCATAAAACCGCCCTATCAAATTAATCAAAGTAGATTTACCTGAACCGGTGGCTCCCATAATTGCAGTAATACTTCCCGTTTTCATATGTAAATTAATATTTTCAAGCACCATCCGGTCACTATACTTAAATCCTACTTTACGAAACACAATATCGCCATTTATTTTTTTCGGAATCAATGCATTTTTCTTATTTTTTATCTCCGGTTCCTCATCCAAAAGCTCATAAATCTTTTCAAGAGATGAAGTAGCATTTTGCCACTGATTAATTACATTACTAAAAGTCGCCATAGGAAAGTTCAACTGGACAATATATGAATTAAATGCTACCACCGTTCCAATACTGGTTTTTCCTTTAATCACAAGGTATCCTCCTACAAGAAGGATAATAACCGTCCCTACACCATTAATAAAAGGCGCAAAAGGTGTATATTTTGCCTGAACTTCGGCAGCTTTAATATTTGCATCCGTAAAGTCCTTGGCAATCTTTAAAAACTTGTTCATTTCCCTCTGCTCTTTTCCTAAGGATTTCACCACCCGAATACCGGTAATACTTTCCTGTACTCCTGACGTTAGCTTTTCAAAAGCTTTCCGTACGGCTACATAACTCGGTTTTAATGCCCGAGACATATTGCGTGTATTAAAATACATAAAGGGTGTAATGCTTAATACCGCTAAGGATAACTCCAAATTCATGGTAAACATAAAATAAAATGCGAGAATAATGGCTATTACGGCTTCCAAAAGCAGTATATAAGACTGATGGATAAAAGTACGAATTGACTCTAAATCTCCCACCATCCGATTCATCAATACTCCTGTTAGTACCTTATCATAAAATGCAAAAGATTGTGCCTGAAGCTTGTCATACAAATCACTGCGCAACTGATAAAGTACTTTTTGCGAAATAAAATGAAACATACATTCCCTTAGATAATGAAAACCGGCCCGAAACAATACCGAGATAAAAAGCATCATCAGCCACCATACCAATTGGCTGCCGTTATTTTTTAATAATCCGTCATCTACAACACGTTTAGTGATATATGGATTTAACGTATTTGCTCCAATATTTATAATGGCAAATATCGTCCCTAAAACTACATACCAGATATAAGGGCGAATATATCCAAATAATCTTTTGCAATAATACATACGTATCCTCCTTGCTTCATTGCCTGCCCGTCAAAAAATAATAATGGGATCGTTGGATATTCACTCTCCCATTATTGTTTTTACTTTATTGTATTCAATTTCTCCGCTATTCGGGGGTTAGTTTCGTCTTATTTTAAAAACACCTGTAATGGGCTTTAATTGGTTCAAACTATCCCATAAAAAGATTTTTACATTATTACCTGCCACTTTTCCTAAAACAAAATCCTGCATACGACCTTTTTCCACTGTTAACGATGAACGTAAAACTTTTATATCCGCAAGGCTTCCATTTTCTGTATAAGATGCTGCAACCAAAGCTATTTCAGTAGTATCATCTCCTTTATATACGGTAACAACACCGGTCTGTTCATCATAGTAAACAATTTTTGAATTGGTAGATGCCGTAATCGGTGAATATTCTTCCACCTTTATTCCGTATAAATTAATACCTCCGGTTGTACCGTATATATATATGGTTTTTGGTGTTAACCCCGTATAAATATAAGTAACACTCATTTTACCGGTTAATTGGGTAGTATGTGCTACACCGTCATTAATGGTTACACATCTTACTCCGGTACTTCCTGCAGGCTCTCCGTAAACGGTAATCACTGCATATCCTGAAACATTGAATTTGACATAACTGGAAGAGATACTTCCTGTACCAATTTTTAATCTCGAAGTAAAGCTCTCCCCATCAATTGAAACACTGCTTACAGCTTGAATTTCTTTTACATCGGAAACAATTAATCCGTCATAAGAGGTATTTTGGGTCGTACTAGTTATTCCCTTAAATGCACCTTGATCGAACTTCCATATGGTTGATGATGTAAGCACCCATTCGCCATAGGCCTGAAGTTGTGCTAATGCATTTTGAATGGATTTTATTGAACGACTTATCTCTTCGGCCGTTGGAGTTTCCTGTGACAAAACGGTATTTGCATGGTCAATCGCCTTTCTCAACACAATAAAAGATTCCGGTGTATATTGGGTTTCATCATACTCAGATGCTTGATTGACAATTTGTAAAAGCATATCTTTGTCAAGTCTTTCATAAACATATACATCGTCGATATAATACGTACCCTTAAATCCCGCTACAGGTTCAAAATATACTCCCTGTTGGATAGGTTGTTCTGTCTTTACGTGGGTAACTACCCTAAAACTACTAGATGGTACTGCCTTGACTGTTGCAAGCAGTGTATAATTACTATTATAACTTTCTGCTTCATATATGGCTATATCCGCTTTTGAAGGATCAATCTGCATATTGGTCAAAATGGTTGCCTTATACCACTTATATGGAGAATATGTAATTTCTTTCCCAGAATCATCCGTCAAAACCTCATTGTTAACACTAATCACACCATTTGCAAAAGTGACCTTAAAAGCCTTAGCCCCCCCTTGTGTTTGTAAATATGCATTAAGTCCAGGATTTTCACCGGTCAAAAGAATCTTAAATCCGCCTTCTAAAATAATATTATCCGGCATAACATATTCTCTCATTACATATCGTTCTGAAACATAATTCTCATCATTGCTCAAAACCATTTTACCTGTAGAATTGCCTACAAGTTCATCCGTGGTCCAACTGGGAGTCAATACATTAGGTTCCTGCACCTGCCATGACCAATCCAAACCGTAATTCAGATTATATCCTAAAGAGTTTCCTCCACCTGCAGGAATATTTTCAATGGAAACCCATCCGGCATCAGCAGGATTAGAGACTCCTCCCGTTGCTGCATACCCCATATAGTAACGGTCGCCAAGAACCGTATCAACACTGGCAAGTAAAGTCTTGGTCTTATAAACGGTTTGACCGTACTCGGTCTGATAAATATTTAATTTCTTTCCTACCTTTTCAACAACAAAATAATAGGTAGCACTTGTAAGATGATCAATGGTTGCTTTTACGGAGTATTTTCCGCCTTTTGTCTCTCGAGCCTTTAACCTGTAAACCAGTTTTCCGTTTACATATTCTCCGCCAAAGAAATAAGAAATGCCGTCCGCATCCAAATTATCTTTCAGCATCACACCGAAACTCGTACTTCCTTGCATTCTGCTTCTATAGTAAAGCCTTGTATCATCTTTAAACTGTTGATACATATATCCATAAGTATCACTTGTTCCTCCGATTTGTCCTTCCGGCGCATAAAGCTTGTAAGTGTAATCATTGGTACAATAGACATATGCACTTAATGTATCACTATCACCGCCGACATTTTCAACAATCCATGGAGTGATATCTGCAGAAATTGAAACGGTAACGCTATCTTCAGCAACTCCAAGGTTTTCATCATAGCAAACAACTTTCAGTATACCATATGCCACCTTATCGAAACTTACTGGAATAGAAATTGTTGCGGTGTTTGAAATACCGTTTTGACTTTTGTAAGTAGTCAATAAAGTACCATTAAGATAAACCTCTATTTCGGAAACTTTTGCTTTATTATCCGGCACTACTTGTACTTCAAGACTTTCCTTAAATCCAAGCCTTTGCTGATCAGTTACATTTACAATACTTACTGACGGACTGGTTTTATCCGATGAAGTAATTAATTTTAGCTTATTAAATCTGGCAACATTCTTCAAATTGGTACTCCCGCTCATGGCACCTACTATAATGGAATCAGGCCAAGAGCTTATGTCCACCGTCTTCACCAAATTCCAGGAAGACAAACCAGATGCCGTATAGAACGTAAGTGTACCTCCTGTTCTAGATATCTTTAAAAGATTATCTTTTTCAAAATCACTGCCTGCCACGGTGGTAAAGGTAGCACCTTTATCGGTTGATATTTGAATTGTCTTACGGTAATTGTCATAATGTTTGGATATCAAAACGCTTTCATCCGTGTCTCTACTGCCGGCAGCCGCAAATATACCGGACGGAACATTATTATTAATATTTGGAATATCATCAATTTCTGCGATAAAATCAAAATCTCCAGAAATTATTTGAGTCATTTTTCCTATATTGGATTCCATGCTAGACCCAAGGTAATATTTTCCGTTTTCATAAACAGCACCTATTCCAGTCCATGGCGATACATCGCCGTTGCCTGAAACATATACTATATTTGCTTTGCTTATGGTATACTCTCCGCTGCTGTTATATGCTTTTGCTGTAATATATTGAACTCCCTTCTCCAAGTTTGATGCAGTAGCCGTATAGATTCCGTCAACCCCGTTTTCAGCAGTGGCTATAAGTTTATCATTACTATAAAAATCCACTTTTGTAATATTGGAACCGGTAACACCGGCTGAAAGTAACACTGAACCATCAACCACTTGGTCATTTGCAGGTGAAATTAACTCCACCTTAGGTAGCGTTTCACTATTTGCGCTGGGTTTGGTAATAGCTTCTTCAACATAAATCTCAAGCCAGGTATACCCGTCAGGTCCGATGTTCACAGAATCATTAGGATTCAGCTTATTAAGCCCCATTCTATCTTCCCAAATGTCAGGTATACCGTCTCTGTCAGTATCTGTAGGAATACTGGAAGGATCATAGCTGTATTCCGGATAACCGTATTCATTATATATCCCCTCCGGTGCTCCTTTGCTTCCATCTGTCGGATCATCCACAAGGCCTACGCTTCCGTTTGAACCCATAGGAGCAGTTCTGTTTATAACATTGTTTATAATTCTTTGATCCACCACATCAAGCTTAGGAAGCCTTGCTCCTGCCCCGTTTAATACTGCCTGGTACGCTTCCTGTGCTGTTTGGGTCACAATTGGGTAGTCTTTCAAATATGTGGTATTAGGCGCATCAAGCTTGACATAGCTTGGATTGCTTGCATCCAAATAAACACCGGTTCTACGTTCAACTTGCCAATTATTTTTGTTGACTAAATCGGCATTCGTCTTATCACTATCATTAGAATCAACATCAATATAGTTTCCACTTGCATAAATTTTACCGGACCAATTAGGCTGATACTTATTTCCGGGACTTAACTCAAAAATTCTGGATCTTTTTCCTGCAGGAGTGGCTGGCCCCGGTTTATAATAGTTGTTTACAATATTTACTTCTGCACCGTTTTCAGCACCGTATCCTGCCTTGTCACCCCAGTTATAAATAACATTGTTTCTTATATCCACAACAGTTTCATCATCTCTATACCCGGCTGTCATTGCTACGGTTTCTGATGTTCCTATTTTGGGGTTGCGGCTTTTATGAGTGGCAATCAAATTGTGATGCACTGTCAAATTGACACCACCCCATATACCTGCATAACCATGCTCACCTTTGGCATGGATGGACTGATTAAGAGCTTCTGCTATAATACTCCATTGAATGGTTACATCTTTCACCGCATAGGCTGATAGATTTTCATCCGTTCCCCAACTGATACTACAATGGTCTATAATAACATTTCTTGTATTATCGGTTATTTCTAAACCATCCTGTGCCCGTGTATAACTTCCATCTTTCAATTTAGAACCAACCCGGAAACGCAAATATCGAAGAATTATATTTTCACCCGAAACCTTAATATTGTTTCCGCTGAAACAAACACCGTCACCAGGTGCAGTTTGCCCCAGGATAGTCAGATTATTCTTAGATATGTTTATACTTGAATCCAACTGTATATTACCAGCTACATCAAACACAATGATTCTATTGCCTTTGGATACTGCATCACGAAAAGAACCTTCACCACGGTCATTGGTATTCGTCACATGATATACCTCTATATTGCTGCCATTTTCCAATGCAGCTCTGGCACCCGTGGCATACATACCTCCGCCTTCCGCACCTGGGAAAGCGATGACTCTATTAGTTTGGGATATAGATTCATTGGCGGAACAATCGGTATATCCTATATTAACTTCTGCCACTAAACCGCTTACCATACACATCACAATACTTAAAGACAATATCTTCTTAACCATTCAACCCATCACCCCTTCCCAATTCTGCATCCACAAATCGTTCCAAGAGCTGCTTTCAATAAGTGGAATGATTGTACGAATATCTTGCCAAATAAATTGTTTAATATTATATTCATCGTCTACGTCAGGAACTTGAACTGTAACCGTAAATTCAGCAACATTTCCGTAATTAACGTTTTGAGTTGGCGCCATAACTACTTTACACAATTCATTTCCTTTATATAAAGCTACAATATAAGTCATATTGATACTTTCCGGCATATTGTTCTTTACCTTTAAATAAGCCTGTATAGTTGTGTTTTTTGTAATATGTGTCAACGGTCCGTTATCATCAGTAAATGTATTCCTTAAAACCTGTAGCCATGGCTGCGTTGTTACTTGAACTTCCTCTGATTTCTTACTTTCACCGTAGTTATTGCATGCTGTGACGGCAAAATAGTACTTTGTATCGGCAGACAAACCGGTGATATTATAGCTTTGTATATCTGCTTGACCATCCGGTATCACTACTATCGGCTCTTCATAAATACCTGATTCGGTACCGTAATAAATTTTATATACAGTAGCTTTATTATTGGAAGAATCCGTCACCGTAGTCCATAAAAGGGTTATTGTTCCCGGCTCATTCCCAACTACGGCACCTGTAACAATAGGAGTAAAAGGTACCGAACTGTGGTACAATATTTGTATATAGTCAACAGCCAATGCATTGGCGGAAGATGCTCCGGTCGTAACCAATCCGGCATAGCAGGCTCCCTCTCCGATAATAGGTTCGTTTGTATCGGTAAACGTTGCAACCTCTATCCCGTCGATAAAAGCAGTTAGTGTAACGGAATGGTTATCCGCACTGTTTTGTGCGATTAACTTATAAGTATGCCACTGTGACAGCCAATTCGCCTGACTTGCAGCATCTTCTCCCACGATTTTGCTCACATCTGCACTGGCCAATGCTCCCGAAGTGCTTGTAACATTTTTGGTAATCACCAAAGCACTAATAGGATTCCCCGCACTGGCCGTCTTCAGGAAAAATCCATAAAACTTAGTAGGTGAATCGGGTTTATCCATTCTTAACCGAATCCCCATATATTTTGCATTGGCATTGGAAGTATTGTATTTCACCCTTGCTTCAATGACCGAATATGAACTGTTGTAAATGGGCGTTGTGCTGGACAGCCATGGTCCGCTGCTATCCACTTTTTTGGACTGATAGTAGGCTCCTCCCGTATAATTTTCATCTTTTACGATACTTACATATGTATTAAAAACCGAACCCGTCCAGTTATCAGGATAGCTTGATCCCCATCCGGAAAAATCCTCATAAATTTTCTGTGTCTCTACAATTCCGTAAAATGCAGTAAGCATCTCACTGTCACGCAATCCTGGCTTTACGGCAATAGCATTAATGACCATGGATTTATCAACGGTAATTGGCGAACTATATACCTGACTGTCGGTAGTAGGTGTACTTCCATCCGTTGTATAATAAATAATTGCATCACTTGTTCTTGTACTTAAGCTTACCTGGGTACCTGCTTCAACCGCTCCTGCAGGTGGGTTGGCAATAGGCTTAATAACTTGTGACTTTCCCACATCCTGATAAATGATTACATCACTGTAATTGAAAGCCTGAATTCTTATAGTATAGGTTTTGACATTCGGAAAGTTTGAACCATTTAATGTTATAATGCCGGAAGACGAATCAATCTGATATGCTGTTGTGGTTGTCCCGTCAATGGTCACACTTTTTATTGCCTTGAACCATGCTGAATTAGCTACAGGATCTACATTCAAAACCACATCATGTTGAATCACCGCATCCGGATCCGGCTGTATAACAGGCGCTTTATTATCACTAATCAATTTCAGATTGCTAAATTTGGACATGGTAAAATAATTTTTTCCCCCAGTCCCTGAATTGGAATCCACCGCAAGCCCGATGTATACATTATTGGTATTAATCGTTGTTGTGAGCGTATAAGGCTGTCTTGCATTATCCGTCCAGTCCGTTCCGCTGTTTGAAACGGAAAGGGTAATCTTATCTCCTTCACGCTTTAATTTCATCCACTTAGGTATGTCATAATTATCTGAACTGCCCCCTGTATTTTTCACCTCCGTTCCACTGCTATTTTTAAAAAACGCAGACGTCATGGAACCACCTGTCTGTGTCCTGCTTAAAATTTCAATATTCTCTCCATACTTTTTCCAGTTGTCGGATATCATAATAAATTTTGAATTTGAAGTCAGCGATTCACGCAGCATGATACCGCTTCTTACTTCATTTTCATATTTTGGTATGCTGTCAATTTTCGCTATAAATTCAAAATCACCGCTAATCATTTGATACATATAATCAAAATTATCGGATTTACCGCCAATACTGCCTGACCCGCTAAGGATGTACTGATTGGTGGATTCATTATATACCGCTCCGCCTTTTTTATCATATGGTGTTATTCCAATTTGTGTATACTGCCAGTTATCTTTCAAATATCCTTTGGGTTTAACGTACACAATAGAGGTAGAACTTGTGGTTGATTCTCCCCGTGTATTATAAGCACGCGAAGTAATATAGTGAGTACCTGCAGTAGTGATTAAAGAAGATATATCTTCATTAATGTAATCTTGATTTTCATAAGTTTTAACAAGCACATCTCCATCATAAAGTTCCATTTTGTTAATCGGATAATTACCAACCTGCTCAGTTGTGGCATGATACAAAATAGGCTCTCCTTGATTCACAACCAACCATTGTTCATTGGTATTCATAGTTGAAATTTTCGGAGAATGAACCGTTACCACCGGATTGGTGGGTGATTCTTGCTGAGCTGTCCAATCATTGACATAAGCTTCAATCCAGGTATACCCTTTCCAAACTCCACTTGGTACAATATCCGTTTCCGCACTGTTTCCCATGTTATTGGCTATTTTCCATTCTTCAGGGATGGTAAATACACGGGCATTATTTTCCGGATTGGCATCCGTATTAATAAACCCACCCACTTCATATACCTTATCAATAATACGCCCCGTTCTATTCTTTGTCTCAGCAACAATCCGGGCATCTATACTATCGCGTCTCGGCAAGGTCGCTCCTGCATTATTTAATACGTTTATATAAGCTTCTTCTGCTGACTGTTCGGGCAATGAGTACTCCGCCATATCAAAGGGCTTTGACTCACGAATCCCATATTCTTCATTATCCACTCCGTATCCTGGTGCAGAATGCCAATTGTTTGCCGTGACTTCCGAACTTCCATACATATAATTGCCATTCACGTAAAATCTGGATTTTGCATCAATTTTTCCTTGTTCAATCTCTGCAGCTGTTCTTGTATGCCCGTTTTCTCCCGTTGCTGAAACGTTTGATTCCGATATTTCCAATATTCTGTATTGGTTTTTATAGGTACTGGGGCCGCTTTTATAATAATTATTCACTAAATTAACAAGGGACGGTTGTATAATATATCCGTTAGTGGATGTACCTTCGCCTCCATAAGTAGAATTAAACCCCCAATTATAGAACACATTATTCCTGATATCCGTTTTATTCAAGTTACGGTCAAGACGCGGCACACGACTATCATGGTGTGCAAGAAGGTTTTGATACCAAGAAGAGTTGTTCGCTCCCCATATGCCACCATAGCCATGAGCCCCCTTAAAATGAGAGGACATTCTAAGACTCTCTGCTCCTATGCAGTTTTGAACCGTCACATTGGAACTGGTTTCTTTTCTGGTAACAATTCCATTGTTCACATTCTCCATGCTTCCGGCATACAATGTGATTCCTTCATCAACTGTCCATGACACACTGATGTGATCCAATATAACATTCTTTACCCATCGTCCCCCTATGCCGTCATGTTCGCTGACTCCGTCTTCATCTCCAGGACGTATCCTAAGATAACGGATAATGATTTCACTGATTCCTGATTTTAATTCCACCCCTGCGCCGGTTATAGTGATACCGTCTCCCGGAGCCGTCTGCCCCAAAATAGTAAGATTGGAGCTTGGAATGGATAACGTTTTTTTGAGCTTAATGGTTCCTCCCACATCAAATACGATAATACGGTTGGGCTTACTGACAGCATCCGCTAAGGAACCGGGTCCGCTTTCATTTAGGTTGGTAACATGATAAACCGTAATCGGTCTGCCTGCCCTTGCACCACGCGTATACTTTCCTCCGCCTTCCGCACCGGGAAAAGCAAGCAGAGGTTCTTCTTCCGCTACGGATACATCTATCGATATTCCTTGGAATTGATTCATTACTAAACTAAAAATGCATATCATTAAAATAATTTTTTTTATTCTTTTTCCCATTTTTTCACCTTTTTCTTTAAAAAACAGCAAATTTTATTAAAAGTCATTTTTACGAATGCCTTAAAGTTCGCATATCCACCCATACTACTACATTAAAATTGTATACTTCAATGTTTTTGAAGTCAACATACATATTTTCTCCACCGAACATTAAGTACTTTTACCCCTTTATATACCATATTAGTAAAATAATGAAAAAGGTATGTAACAATATGGTACATACCTTTCATTATTTTGAATTTTTATAATTATAACCATTCTTAATTATTAAATTTTAGTAATGTAACATCCGTTAGCGGTATCATATTATTTATATCATCCCATGCAAAAGCCTCTATGAAACTTGTGGCAAAGTCTTCATATATTCCGCATAGAAAAAGAATTTTTGTATACATCACCGTCGGATTGTTATTAAATGCTTGTTTTGTCAGCGTAAGTTTTGAAGTCACATTTCCGTCAATATTTTCTGTAGACTCACTGATGCTTACTGCAGGATCCCCTGATGCTGTAACAGAAAACTTTGACAATGTTTTCTCATCAAAATCTTTATACATAAATTCTGAATACACCGAAGGCAAAACCGTTGCCATATATTATTTGATTGCGGTCTTTGTACCTTTTGTTGCCGTTGCTGTAAGAGTAACAGTACGATTTTGGAGTGTTCCATACGGCAGCTGAATGACATAACCGTTTGTTGTAATAATGCTAGGATCACTGGACTCTCAGGATATTTGTATTCCGTTAAATGCAATTGTTTGACCATGCTGTAGGATTAAGCGGTGCCGTAACTACCGAATTTTTTATATAAACGTGCAAATCCGGATACCACGTACACCCGAACATGACATTACTAATGGTTTTACAATTTACAGTATCTTTCCCTGCCTTTTCAATAGCAACAATCACATCGACATTGGAAACAGCGGTAAATGTACACTGATCAAATAAAAAGTAGCAAGTTTCGGTTCCTCCTGCCGTATATGCACCACCGACCCTGATCTGATTAAGGGTACAGTTTTCAAATACTGCCTTGCCAAATCCCCAGATGGCATCCACTGCACCTTCAATATAGCAATTTTTATAATAAGAACGATTATATTTTACATTCAGCACATCTTGCCCGCTGTAAAATTTACAATTTTCAAAATATGCCCGATTACCGTTGGCAATCTGTACACAGACTGCCTGTTTGTCAGTGTCTGTATCCTTCTAATAACTGCTTTCAAAAGTCATATTCTTGTATTTCAGCCGAAATTAATCGGCTGTCATGGTAATTGGCCGGCGGTCTATTCCAACCGTCCCAATAGACTCCAAACAAAAAAATAAGAGGATTTCAAGCTTAAAAACCATGCAAGAAATCCTTCAATATGTCGAATTAGATTATATGAAACCATTAACATTAGTTGAAACGGAACCACACTTCAATTACAGTACTTTCTATTTCTGTCGCCTATTTCAGAATATTACAGGAACAAACTTCAACCATTACTTAAATTCCATCCGAACAGACAAAGCTGAAGAACTAATAAAAACAACTACAAGCTCCATTACAAACATCGCTTTAGAATGTGGTTTTAATAACATTCGAACCTTTAATCGAGTATTTAAAGCCATAAAAGGTTATACGCCTTACACTCTTCGTTAATAGGCTACGTCTTTACATATCCTCAAGAAAAAACATGATACTCAGTTTGTATAGACATATATATTATATATATAAAATATCTCTTTAACTATCTCTTAATTCAAATTGTTTACGATAATCCGTAGGACTCACCCCCATAAGCCTTTTAAAAGCTCTACGGAATGATGCATCATTCGTATATCCTGTTTTTTCGGCAATGTCAACAATATACATATCACTTAAAGACAATAATTCACATGCTTTATCAATTCTGACCTTTTCAATATAGTTAGATAAATTTTCTCCGGTTTTATCTTTAAAACTAAAAGATAAGTATTTCTCTGATATATTAAAATGATCAGCAATGCTGGTCAATGATAAATTTATATCCGAATAATTATCGTTAATATACTGAATAACTTTTTGAATAATAATATTAATATTTTTATCCTTTTCTTCATTAATACTGTCACATATTGCACTTAATATTTCATTGACCATTTTAAATAGTGTATCTATATTCACACAATGATTCATCTCTGATACCATCGACAAAATCTGATCTTTCACCTTGATCCGCTTTATGATTCTATTCACCGTACCTTTTATGGCAAATGAAAATTGTTCTATTAATTCAGGCGATAATTGTTTTTGTAATATATTTTCATTATAAATGTTGTTAACCGCTTTAAGTGCTCCTTCTTTATTTCCGGTAATAACTAGGTTAATAAGACGGATTTCGGAATCAATCGAATAATCATACTCATCCTTCGTTTTCGGCAATTGATCAAACCATAAAACATCGTTTGCATTACCTGTTTTCTTATATTCAAGTACTTTTTTAGCTTGAAGATAATGGATTCCCAAGTCAGGTAAATGATTGCAAATACTTGCACAGGCAAAAGTAATGTCTATTTTATTTTCATGATGTAAAAGGTCATACACTGCCTGTATCATATTTTCAGTTTTTTTGATACTGGTATCAACGTCTTCATTAAAGCATAAAAGTAAAGCCATTAGGTTTTCATCAAAATTCTGGACGTATCCTTTACACGGCAGATTACTATTTATTACATCCTTGACTATTATCCTCAGATAATCCAATTCTTTTAACATATACGGATTATCTGATATTTCATATTGATTTAATTCAATTAAAACCAATATATAATTTTTTGCATTAAAATCTAAATTTGCATACACTAAAAACTGGTTAATTTCGGCATTCCCTCTGTATTTTCCCTCTAAGAGTCTTTCAAAGAAAATAGATTGTAAAAGAGGTTTTTGTTTTTCTATAGTTGTCTCCAACTGTTTATAATCTGTTAACATATTTCTTATCGAATTTTTCAAGAAATTATATTCATTCTCATCAGTTTCATCTTTTATATTCTTATATCCTAACATAATCTGTACCATCTCTTTAATCGGCTTAGACTTCTTGCTGCTTAGATATAACGCAAGCAGGCCACTTATAGGCATTGCAACAATCCAACCACCCCACATAATCATATTAATAATTTTTATTCTATGCATAATCTGATTGGTTGGAACAACAACAACATATTTCCAACTATTATTACCGGAAATTACGTAAACCACCGTCATAAACCGACCGTCTATTTTCTTTTGCATACTGCCATATTCTCTGCTTTCATCAAGATTAACAGGTAATATTTGTCCATCTTCCCTTTTAGATATAAAAGTGATAATCTCATTATCCTTGTTGGCAATATAAATATATCCATCTTTAAAAAGATTTATGTTAGAAAGCATCTGACGTACTTCTTTTTCATCAATAAGTACAGCAATATACCCGTCTGAAGGATAACTGTTTCGAAACGAAAAAGATTCGATGTACATAATTCCCTTGCCATTGAACTCTTCGAAAATAATGGGCATTGCAGAATAATATTTACCATCATAGCGTTGATTGAATATATGTTGATTTAAGATATGTTGGTTCCACTGATTATAATCAATGTTTTCCATTTTAAAAAAAGTTCCATAAAAATTCGACATCGAATAGAAAGCTTTAGAAGAAATAACGGTATTGCTTTTTCTAAAATAAATATAAAAATTATTAATAAAAAAGTTGTTTGTTGCCTGATACAAGCTTAAACGCTTCGTTAACTCCAAAACATTATAATAACGCTCCATGTCTGTAAAATGTTCATCGTATTGATGACTATAATTAAGCACTAAAGGTTCTACAGATAGTTGTTTCACAAGTTTGTCCACTTCCAATAAACGAGCGTCCATAATATCCTTTGTCTGACCTAACATGGATAAATTCGTATCTAATATATTATTTCTAACATTTATTTCCACTTGACGATAGGAGATGCTACAAATTAGCAATGGTATAAAAAACATCAATACATATGAAAACATATAGCTATAAAAAATCATATTTTTTTTCTTCCTCATGTTTTATTGTCTTCCCCCTATAAATGTTTGAAAGGACTCGACGCCGGGTAAAAATATCAATAACAAGAAGAACGAACACTAAAACATTATAAACCAATAACATATTTATAAAAATACAGATATATAACGAAGCAAGAACATAATAATGCTGCTCCCAAGATTATCGTTGAAATATAAAAGTCTACATAAATTATTATATTATAGTATTCTGTTATAGTCAACTGCAAAATCAAATTAAATGCATATCTTTCAGTTGATGAATATTACTCCAAAAACAAAAAGCTAGCCTGCAAACTTGTTTGGGGCCGCATCAAATTTATTTCCCTTTTGACATTAAAATAATAGTAATAATTCTATACATTTATATTATTTACCACTATACATATTTCAAATATTTATTCTACAATAAAATCATCAAAATCTGCATACCCGTTGCTATCACAGTTTACTTGGTTAACGCAAAAAAGCCCTATTTTTGCTCCAACCCAATGTCCTTTTTTGGCCTTGAAGGTATGACCTAATTTTGTAAACTGTCGGCCGTCAAAACTATATGAAAAATAATAGTAACCAGTTTCATTCAAACATACCTGCAAATAAACAGAATTATATGGATAATCTTTTTCCTCAACCTTAACTTCAGTAACTATTTCATCTTTCACATGACCTGCCACTTGCAAGATTTTATAATTGCCTTCATTAAAAGCTATACAAATGTATGAATAATCAACTCCAATAATGCCAAGCCCTGCTGTGTCCCCTTTTTCCTTGGCTGTTAACTCCACCTTCACCGTAGCCGTAAAAGCCGGTGACTGAAACAACTGCGTCAATACGTTAGGAATATTCCACAAATATCTATTTTCATGTGGCTTATTGGTATTAAACATCCGTAGTTTCCCTGGATTTTCAGTTAATGAGTACCATTCCTTTTTTGGATTAGCCTGCCACTGCCATTGAAGCCCCAATTTGTCATCATCAAAATCATCTGACGTATCCGGAGTCACAATGGGAAAGTTTCCTCCCACATCAGGCTTTTTATACATCTTTACCGGCTCGCCGATTCCTTTTTCATTAATATTCTCTCCCATAATCGGCCAGTCATTTTCCCATTTTACAGGCTGAAGGTGAATAATACGTCCATATTCATCCCGGTCCTGAAAATGAATAAACCAGGATTCTCCGGATTCCAGCTCTACCAATCCGCCTTGATGAGGACCATTGATATCCGTACTTCCTTGATGCAAAACAATCCTATCCTCATAAGGTCCATAAACATTCTTAGACCTTAATACCGTTTGCCATCCTGTACGAACGCCTCCTGCCGGTGCAAAGATATAATAGTATCCGTTTCTTTTATAGAACTTTGGTCCTTCTATGGTAGGATGGTTCACTCTTCCATCAAAAACATATTTGCCTTCATCCAACAGCCGTGTTCCATCAGGACTCATTTTGCAAACCTGTAAAATACTTTTTATACCACATCTACTATTAGCAAAAGCATGGACAAGATATGCATTTCCATCATCATCCCATAAGGGGCATGGATCAATCCACCCCTTAACCTCCTTTACACAAACAAGAGGTGACCATTCTCCGAACGGATCTTCTGTGTTGCTCATAAAAATTCCTTCATCAGGCATACTAAAATAAACCCAAAATTTATTATCATGATAACGGATACTCGGAGCCCAGATGCCTCTGCCATGTGCAGGCAAATCATAATCTTTATAGGGTAATCGCGGAACAATATAATTAACTACCTTCCAATTCACCAAATCTTTAGAATGAAGCAAAGGCAAACCCGGCAAATAGGTAAAAGTGGAAGCAACCATATAAAAGTCGCTGCCGACTCTTATTACGTCTGGATCGGAATAATCGGCATATAAAATGGGGTTTTTATAATATCCGTTTCCTAAATCCGCAACCCATTTATTTGATTTTGTTTGTTCATTTTTATACTGTATACTTCTATTCATACTCATATGTAACTCCTTGCCTTTCCATAAATATTTTTTACAAATTAATTTTTTAATTTCCTATGCACGCCACAATTTTACGTTGTATTTTTCAAGAAAGCAACACACATTTTTCTCATAGCATACATATTGTATGATTTAAAAGGATTCCATTGCTTGTGTACTGTTAGAATAAAAAGCGGAATAACCTATCTATATGCTACTCCGCTTTATAACCTCTCTATTGGGCCATTTGTATTACTTGAAATATAATCTTTGCCGCCTGTGCGCGTGTGGCATTCAAATGTGGTGCAAATTCATTTTCACTAATACCTTGAATGATTCCTGCTTGCTGCATAGCTTGAACAGCACCTTTCGCATAATTCGATATTTTGTGTTCATCATTAAATTGGACAAGTTCGACTTTTGCTTCAAAATGAATTCCTTTTAATTGTGCCGTCCTATATACCATAACAGCCATTTCTTCCCTTGTTATTGCCTTACCAACACCAAATGAGCCATCAGGATAACCGTTAATAATATTTAATTTTTTAGCAGTCGCTACAGAACGATAGTACCAGGCATCCTTATCTACATCAATAAAATCCGCTTCTGCATCATGGTCCGTTAAATTAAATGCATTCATCAACATTTGAATAAATTGCTCTCTTGTAACATTTTCATTAGGACCGAAAATGGAATTTCCAAGACCTTTTACTATTCCCATTTCAGCCAATTTTTCAATGCTTTCTTTAGCCCAATCTACATCATTTAAATCAGTGAACTTGATATTATTCGAAATATTATTCTGACTTACATAAGGTTCCGGTGTGGTCACAGGTACTTCAGATACTCTTGAAACGTTGACACTCCGGCCGCCACCGCCATTTCTTGCAGAACTTTTTGTTGACTCTAAAACTTCTATATTAAAATATTTTGCATCAACAGCATCGCCAAGCTGAAGAATTGCTGTAAGCGTAACTACTACATCTCCCTTTCCCGCAACAGGTCTGTTGACTGTTCCGTTCTCAGAAATAACCGAAGGATTACTTGAACTCCATGTTATAGTACTTCCATAAATTTCACCCTTACTCGGCAAATATATATCATCTATAACACCGGTTGTCTTTTCCAGGGTTAAAGCTTCTTTATCCAAAAATACTTTTTCAGCATCAGTTAATGTTTCATTTTTTAACACCGTTACATAAAATTCCTTTGTTACCCTGTTGCCTCCAAGATCAAGCAGTGCTGTTAATGTTACCGCTTGATCCCCCTGAATATATAAAGGTCTTACCACATTCCCCATATTATCAATAAACTCCGGTTTATTCGATTTCCAAATAATTTCCGAACCCTTAAAACCTATTGACGGCAGAAATATGTCACCTGTTAACTCATAAGAACCATTCCATTCTTCAGCTTTTACAAGCTTACCCATATAAATATCATCAAAATAGTCACTACCGCTTCCACTACTTTCATCATAAGTAATAGTTATTTTGGATAAGACTTTGCTTTGCCTTAAAATATCCTTTTTCCAGATTCCTATATCATCTGCCTTAAGCATTCCGTTTACATAAACATCTAACATTTCGTTATTCATATCCAGGAATAACTTAATATCAAACCATTCCTTTGGATTGATAAATTGTATCTTAATGTCATTATTATTGCTATCATTAAGCAACATGATATATTCTTTCAGATCCGAATCATATTTGAAAGTTAATCGCTCAAACTCACCCACATCATTGGAAAGGCTAAAGATTGTATTCAAATTAGAGTTCCTATAATATCGGAATCCTATTTCAATCGTTCCGTCCAGTGGCTCAAAAATTTTTGTTGCAATTACTGCTGCACTGTCCTTTACATCCGGCCTATATATCTCCAACATTTTTGTGTGGTTATCACCAATTCCTGTTACGCTTTGCGCGACTTTTGCATAAGTACCTGAAGGTTCATTCTGATAATAGCTAATATTCCAATTTTCCGGCTGTTCACCTGCTATATCATCTTCAAAATCATATTTATGAAAATTCTCGGTAGTAAATGTAAGATCTTTCATATCATCACGAACCATATTATATGCTTCATTTTCTATAACCAAATCATCCAAATATAAAAATCCTTCCCCTCTATCAGTCCAACAGGACAGATTGATGTCGGAAAAAGTTTTATTATTATTGGTCGTCCAAAATGATATGCCGGATTTCACTAACTGCCCGTCCACATATACATCACTTGTACCTTTCTCAAGGTTTATTATGACTTTTACGCTATACCATTGACCAGCCTTATAACTTACAAGATCAATTCCTCTATCATTAATCGTTAGTTTACTACCATCATAAAAAGTAATTCTCTCAAAACGCTGACCGTCTGATCTCAATTCCATAAACTGCCTGCTATTACCTTTATTGTTCGGACTGGCATTATGACAAAATTTAAAACTGACCGAAACTACACCTGACTGAGACGGAAAAGTTACAACTGCACTACCACCTCCTGATTCCCCATAGATTCTTTCCATTGCCAAAAACTTATTTGTCTCATTTGAATCGCTTCCAATAGAAAATTTAAGACCAGCGGCTTGAGTCACAGACCAGCTTTTCGGCGGATTGTTAATATTAAAATTTTCAAAGGTTTCTCGATAAATAATACTTGGTTTGTTTTCAAGTTCAGAATCAGCTGCAGAGTTTAAGACAGCCGTAAAAAAAACAACAAGAACAGTACCAATGCATACAAGCATTTTCACTGTCTTTTTTATTTTCATCTATTTTCCCCCCTAAAAGTTGATATATGTCACTATAAGTACACCTCTGATTTTGGTTTACTTAGTGCATATATACAATTTTATACTTACAACAAATATGTCCTTGCAAAAACAACAATACTATATTTATTTTAATACAACAATTTCTACCAAATCTGATATATTTGTTGCCCTTAATAATATTTGATCATCTTTTTCAATATCTGCCGGTGTGCCCAATTCTATAGTCTTTTTATCCATATCATAAACATAAATCGAAGCATTTTCCAACGGGAAAGCTTTATTCCACTTTTTAATATTGTCAATTTTTTGTTTCGCATTAATTACAACCTTGGAAGAAGTAACTTGAACAACTCTTCCATAAGCGAAGTACAAATTGTCTTCCCTATCATAATAGTTAGGTACCCCTGATTGCGTCCATGATTCATAATATGGGTTTTGTTCATAAACATAATTAATATCAAATATAACCTGATACCCAATAATTTCCCCGTGTATATTTTCATCAATCAAAATCATGTCCCCTTGTTGCAACGCCTTTATATTTTCATCTTCCTTTTTTAATTGTTCGATTTCTTCTTTTGATAATGCTTCTGTATACTTTCTATACCACTTTACCGGATCATATATTAAAGTTACATCATCTGCAAAATCCTTTATTACTTTTTCATTATTCATAAATCCGTAGATTCTGCAAACTTGCTCGCCTTTCTCATTAATTGCCTTAGTAATCTTATCAATAATCAGCAGACTGTTTTTCATATCAACGGACGGTTCTCCTTTTTTATCGGATACAACCACCGCACCAACATTACCTTCTTCATCAACATCATACAATATGGCATAGTAGAAATCGTCGTCCAACTGATCAAGAATACGATATCTGTCTTCCTGGTCCACAAACGCCAATCTTGGTACCATAAAGATTTTTGTATCTTCCGTAATAGAATATGCCTGAATAAGCCCTCCACTGCATTGAACGGATTCATCTTCATAATTTTTTGTAAAAGTACCGGTATTAATTTCTTCCGTGCTTGTATAGTCAACCGCCAAATTAAAAGTAATTAATTCTCCGTTTGAGTTTAATTTATATGTAATTAGTTGAGGTTTACCCTTTACCCGATCATCATTTGCTATTTCTCTTCCTGTACGGCGTTCACCACAAAAAGACACTTTATCCGCAGATTTAAATATTTTCATTTCCCCATCCAAAGTAAATATTTTGAACTCTGCACGATCGCTAAGCCCTGAAACGCTTTCAGCCACTTCTACAAAATAGCCGTAATTTTTGCCGGTATTAAATGAGTATTCAACACCTTGTATGTCACCATCCATATTTAAATGAAATTTACCTACATCTCCGATAAATAAATTGTCTGAAAAATCATTGGCCAGATAATAACAATTTCCATTATCCAACCAAACCTTGTTATTTTCTTCAAATTCCGTAACAGTGCCTTCTACTACATCTCTGACAATATGTACAGTAATAATTTCTTCGTCTTTACTTTTAGCAATGGATAATACATCCCAAGGCTGAATATCTTTTATATTAATTTTTTTACCGTCTTTTAATATTTGAATCTTTTGCGACCTGTCCTCAACATCCAATATAACAGTTGGTTTACCGTTTCGTGTAAAAATATGTGGCTTCGTCTGATGGACTCTCTCCACAATATAATTATCATAAGCATTTATAAGTACTACGTCATAATCTCCGTCCGTATCATTGTCTATAAGTTTTAAATTTCCTGAATTATAGATAAAGTCATTTTTCGTTGGAACAGCCACCGGCTTTCCATTATATACTACATATTTATGTTTATCTAAGACCGCTTTCTCTGTGCCTGATTTACCCTTACCGTTATTTGTTTCATATATTACAGTAAAATCATCTTGTACTGATACAATATCACGCATAGATAAGGTTAACACATCATTTTTACTTTCTTGCTTTCTGATTGCCCTTAATATTCTTTCATTGGCTTTCGTATCTTCTTCATAGTAATATTCAACATAGTATCCAATATAATCCTTTGCCTTGGTATTTCCTATTTTATATATAACCCCATTAATTTCCACTTCATCTTCATCCATATGCCTTTCACCGGCAAGCCTTGATACATCCGATCCGAAAATAATTCCCTCGTCACGTTTGATTTTCAATACACTTTCCAAAAAAGTTTCATCCGACACCTTGACCGTAAATTGACTGTCACCAAATGAATCTTGTTCCAGAATTTTAACGTCCAAAGCATTATTCAGAAGCAAAGCCGCAGTAGCTCTGGTTATTTCTTCCGTATAGCTGATATTGCTAATTCCTTTCGTTAAACCAATGCTTGCAGCAACCGACATATATCCTGACGGATATCCGCCTCTTTGCTGAGCTATAACACCGTAACCAAGCATTTCCACTAATATTTTTACCGCTTGTTCATAAGTAATATTATCAAAAGGTCTGAATTCATCATTGTCATATCCACCGATGAACCCCATTTTATATGCAAAATGAATATATTTGTTCGCCCAATAATCATCTGATAAATCTTTAAATACGCGATTATCATCCATTGCAAGTACCATATCTTCCAAACCGTTGGCTCTGATAATAATTGCTACAAATTCAGCTCGGTTAATTTTTTCTTCCGGCCTTATAGAACCGTCTACATCACCCTTCAATATCCCCAGTTCCATTAATTCACTAATTGCTTCATTTACCCTTTCACTCATAGAATCCGTAGAGGCTGAAAACACCCCTACGTTAGGAATAAGCAATAACAATATCAACAATATGACAATACAATTACGTTTTTTCATAGTAATCTTCCTCCTTAATTTTCTGCATTCATTCTGCTTATTAATTCATAAATAATCTTAGCAGCTTGTGCCCTGTTCGCTGTATCATGCGGACCAAAACGATTTGTTTCTATACCGTTTATAATACCCAAGCCTTTCATTTTTTGTATTGCTTCCAACGCATAATCAGCGATTTGATCATGATCAAGAAATACTTCGCTGTCTGTAGCCTGGTCAAACATATTCGGATTCTTTAAATATGCAACCCTGTATGCCATAACCGCCATATCCTGACGGGTAATATATTGGTCAGCTCCAAAAGAACCATCAGGATATCCGCTTACAAGGCCTAATGCATATGCAGATGCTACATACTTATAGAACCAATCCTGTTCACTTACATCGGAAAATTCTGCCTTTGCTGTTTCATCAAGCAAATCAAATGCACTAATTAACATTTTTATAAATTCTGCTCTTGTAATATTACCTTCAGGTTCAAACCTTCTCTCTCCTCTTCCTACAACAATACCATTCTCGTATAAGTAATTGATACTTTCTTTTGCCCATTCTACGGTAGATAAATCATCAAAATGGCCAGAAACTATTACTGAAGAATCATCCGTTTGCACAGATCCATCGGCCGGCGTAACTACTACCGCTGACGTATCCTCTTTAGACTCGGGAGAACTACTGCTACCAGTACCTCCGGTACCTCCTCCACCGGAACCACCTCCGCCGGTTCCGCCTCCTGTTCTGGTATCATCTCTGTACACAGGGACCGGCTCAGTTTCTTCAGCATCGACTCCGTTACGAACGCTCAAATTGAGATAATCGGCAGTTATAATACCTGGGTTACGCGCTCTTGTATAAAGTCTGTACAATACACCTTTATATTCTTCCTGATAATTATAAGCCTTATTTTTTACTACCAACTTGTCATTGACATATACATCAAATGTTCTGGCAACCGAATCGGACACGATTTTGTATTTATACCATTGGCCATATTTGTATCCCTGAATCTCTTCGCCGTTAACCTTAAACTTCCCTTTTTCCCAAGTCAAATCGATTACATCATTGGTTCTATATGGGTAATATAGTTCTCCATTGTCATCCTGTAAATATTCCGTCCATACAAATTTAAGCCAGCCCCAAGTGCCCATAGCATCAGGTTCATCCCCTGATATTCTTAACGTGAACTCCGTAGTTGCTTTACCGCTTAGGAATGTAGACAGCTTATATCCTGAGTTAAAAGTATGCTCGTGTGCCAAATCTCTCATTCTTAAATAACGTAAACCATCTTCATCTTGTCCAGGAACAACCTCTCCTCCTAAATCATATACCTCCCATTTATTGTTTATAATTTCCTGAACAATTTCCGCCGGTTGATTATAATCATCTTTTATAAGATAAGGAGTAGGAATACATTCTTGTTCATTCGGTTTTTCGGTTTCGCCTACACGGTTTACTGCAAATACCGCTATATAATAGGTTTTATAATTTTCCAAGCCGTTAATCGTATATTCATACACATCCGGAGAGACTTCAATTTCATGGTTATATACACCCGATTGTGTTCCATATCTAATAACATATTTCTCCGCTAATGAATCACGAGTCCACTTAATACGTACCTGCTCATCAAAATTAATTGTTTTAGTAATCACAGGAGTCCCAGGCTTTTGTGTGGGTAAAGCGGTAGTAGTAAAATCATAATAATCACTGCTTACCGTATTGCCAAACTCATCCGTGCATTCAATCTTATAATAATATTTGGTTAACGGTTGAAGGTCTTTAATAAAAATTGTATGATAGGTGCTCAATTCATTTTCAACAATCATGGGTTTCAAATTATCCAATGATGTACCAAAATATATTTTACTGGTGGTTGCATTATATGTATTAAAATTAATCTCGGCACTTCTGAAATTTATCTTTGAAGCACCTATATTTTCAATAGCAGTCGGCCGTTGCATAAGTTCATTTACAGGAACTTCAACATCACCGGCCAAATAGTTGTTGATATAATATTCTATATTGGTATATCCTTCTCCAAATATATCTCCTCTACTATCATCAATACCAACGATTAACCCATTCTCTCTTTCCCATTCATCAGCCATTCCATCACGGTCGGTGTCAAATTTCGGATCTCTCTCTGCATATGGAACAATATCCGTCCATATTTCATCTTTCCAAACAACACCTTTTTCAGGCCCGTATCCCCAACTTCCGGTTCCGGTAATAGCCTCTTCTATATAGCTTTGATCAAGAGAATCACGTTTTGGTTTTGTAGCACCGGCATTTTCCAACACATATTGATATGCCTCTTGAGGTGTTCTGGTCAAAATAGCCGGTCCAGGAAAAGGATAGTTAACCACTGTTGCATATTTCTCATTGGTTCTGTCTTCTTCATAATCTTTCAAATTAAAAGGCCCATCTGGTAATTCGTATGTCGATATACCTCCCGTAAACCTAAAAAACTGTAACCGTTTGCTATAATCTTTAGCATCATCATTCGTCATATTTCCTAAATCAAGGTTATTTTCTGCATAAAACATAATTCCGGACGAATATTCTCTCCCCTTAAATACTCTGCTTGCAGGAAAATTTTTACTTTGCGGACCGGGCTTTACAAAATTACCTACTACATTAAATTTATTATATCCTTCCCTCACCTCATAGTTACATACATCAAATCCATGATTGCAGTTATAAAGTACGTTGTTTCTTATATCTATATTATTGGAAACGCCTCCGCCTGCTCTTATGCTTCTTTGCTCACTACCACTTGCAAAATTGCTGTAATAAGTAATATTATTACCATCAATCATACCCACATAATTATGGCTGCCTTTCTCGTGGGGAGTATTATATGTTAACATATCCGCAAATAAACAATTGGAAATTGTAACGTTATCACCTTCCAAACCAATGGAAGCATCAATGGACCATGCAGTAGAAACGTGATCCAATACTACATTTTTAACTCCTGAAGCTCTAATTGGGTCAGCCTGATAAGTATTGCCAGGCGCTTGAACGTTACCAATTCTAATACGAATATGTCTTATAATAACATTTTCTACATTACTTAAACTGATGCCATATCCTTTTAATTGTATACCGTTGCCAGGAGCTGTCTGACCGGCAATTGTAATGTTGGAACCCTTCTCATCCCTGAAATTAATATTTCCAACGGTTGAAAGGTCAATTGTACCCCCGACATCAAATACAATAATTCTGGGACCTTCCATTTCCTCAATGGCATATTTAAGGCTACCCGGTCCGGATGGATTCAGATTCGTTACATGTACAACCTTACCTCCAGCTCCGCCTCTCGTATTTGCACCAAACCCCATGGCACCAGGAAAAGCTTTACCGGAAGATAAACACTTTACAACGATTCTAACCTTTTTCTGTAAAGATGCAGACCCTTTTGTAATATTTGCAGTAAATATAACTTCTTTATCCCCTTGTTTGGCAGTTGGTCTATAAACCACATTCCCAGCATCATCAATAATAGAAGGATCACCGGATTTCCACTCAATCACCGCACCGTTATTTCCCTCATTTGGGAAATAGACCAGTGAAGTTATATTAGTTAAAATTGACTTATTATCAGCAATCCATTGATCAAGCCACAACGAATCCGCTTGAACAATTTCCGCGTCTGTTGTGGGTGACAGTTTCAGAACTGTAACGATGAACTCTATTTGTTCCTGTGCACTTCCTTTCGTTATGGTAGCAGTTAATTTTACTTTTTGGTCCCCTATAGTCCATGACGGCCTGGTTACCGTTGCCTTATCACCGTCAATGGAAATCCATGATTCATTTTCAGACTGCCAACTGATGTCTGAACCATATGCTCCTATCAAAGGAAGCGTCATATTACTGTCTACAAAATTATAGCCAAAATTTTTCTCCAGATATTCTTTGTCAGCTTTAACAGCTAGCTCATCCGCTATAGGTCCAACAGGATCTTTTTTTACAACAGTTATATTAAATACTTTTTGATCTGTAATAGTTTTTACTAAACCACCATAACCTATTTCTTTTGTAAGAGTAGCTGTTAATTGAACATGGGCGTTCCCTTCTTCAAATTCCGGTCTTGTAACTTCTCCTGTTTCAGATATAATATCCGGATTTGTTGTTTCCCATACAATTGTACTTCCGTATTTCCCTGTTGTAGGTAATGTTAAATTCTCAGTTACCGCATTTAAATCCACATTGGATAAAATACTTTCCTTATCAAGCTGCAATGCAGTATTATGATTATAAAAATAAATATCATCAAAGTAGTCAGAACCTTCTCCTCTATCATCCCATTGGGTAAACTCAATTTTCCCAATGCTCTTGGTTTTTACCCATTCACTCTGTTTCCAAAGAGGTATGTCAGTTACCCCATCTTTGGTAGCTAAAGGTGCTCCGTTCAAATAAACATTGGTTGTCGGATTATCCGTATCCATATGGATTATCAGTTTTACATCATACCATTGATTTAGCTTGTATGTTGTCAATTCTGTTGCTCTGTCATTGATATATAATCTATTACCACTCTCACTAATGGTTAAGCGTTCTATTTCAGTACCAAAACCATTACTGATTTTAAGTATTGAACGCAAATTAGAATTTTTATAAAATTTAAAACCAATTTCGACAATACCTTTTTGTTCTTCAAATGTTTTAGATATAGAAGCTGATACTTTCGAACCGCTAGCTAAAGGCTTATGAATCTCTAATATTTTCTCAGAATTATTAGAGTCGCTGATATATTCATTTTTCACAACTTTTACATAAGCATCACTGGAAGTAGCATTACGAGTCCAGTTTGTCGGTTCTCCACCTTCTTCATAACTTTCAAAGTCATCAATTATTACATATGGCGTCATTTCCGAATCCGAAGCATATATAGGAATATTGACGTGAATGGATGAAAAAATTGAAATCAGCATGGAGAGAACTAATATTAAACTGACCGATTTCAGGACTCTGTGTTGCTTTTTAATAACCAAATTAAAACACCCCTTTTTTAAAAAATCTCTTTATATGTAAAATAATCAAAGTCTGCATGCTTTTTTGTTCCTGCCAAATCTTGAGCGCATATTCCGGAATAGTAAATAAATCTGCATGCCCACATTTTTGTAAAGGAATGGTAAGAAATACATGGTGCCCAAATTCCATGTGAATCTTTTTCACCGCGCATATCCAGTTGAGATACCCTGTTTAATGGATAAGCAACAGTATGCCAATGTACCAAATCTTTTGAATGATGAATTTCTACACCGGGCCACCATTGAAATGTTGAAGTAGCTATATAATAGTCATCTCCCACTCGAACAATAGCCGGATCAGGATTAAACCCTCTAAGAACAGGATTTTTAATGATTGCCATAAAAAATGAATACCTCCGCTCACCGATGGATACTGTTTCATCCAATATGTTTCTTTTTAAAATTTTAAAATTGGGGATAGCGTTTTATTGTCGTCTATCCCCTCTATTGTTTTTGATCTTGCAACTTCACTCTATTTTGTAAGCCGAGCCGGAAATTCTGCAATCGTAGTCACAGGTAGTATAGAACTAAGATCTTCCCATAAGAAAGCTTTCAGTTTATAAGATGTTAAATCTCCTGTCGGCAATGTAATACTTGCTACAAGCTCACCGGTATCGTTTACCTCAGAATCCAGTGTAGCAACATCCATTGCAACAACCCGATTGTTTCGGTCATAAAGTACCAAGATATGTTTTACTTTTTTATTGCTTTCATTAATATTTCCAAGTAAAACAGTAGAACTAATAATTTCACCGCTTCTTAAAGTATCCGTATTGTAATGATGGCTGATAACAGAAGGTCTGTTATCAATAGGAGTCACTTTTATATAATCATATTTTTGTCCCTCCAAGTTTCTTCCTGCCGCAATTCCAACACCACCACTGGTATACACGTTTGACTCATCCGTATGGGACAATATGAGTTTATTATCTAAATACATGCTAATTTGAACTTTATCAGTACCAATTGTCTTTATGCTCATTTTAAGTAAATGCCATTCATCCTCTTCATCATTTACAGGCAATGAAGGAAGATCTGTACCATTTGCCACCGCACTTACCAAGTCACTTGAGGAACCATTCCACGGCTGATTTTTTGAAATTGCATACTCTTCCACTATCTGATTATCAACTTTTAAATATCTTATACCTACTGAATAACTATTATTAATTCCATTTGTACGCCCTAACAAATACAGTCCATTCATACTTGCACGATCACTATAAATAACATTCCCTATCTGAAATTTTAACTCAACTTCATAATCCGTCCAGTTAGCAGTCGAATATGGTTCCCATATCATACGGGTATCGCCGTGAGTTGCTTCGTATATATAATCTCCATCACTTGCTTTTTTCATATGGGAAGTATAATTCGTAGGCCCGGTCCACACATTTTTCCCCGCTGTTTCTAATATGGTCCAGTCAGGATCATCAAATTCATCAATAGCGGGCAATTGTTCTGTAAGACCGGTGGGAATTTTATCAAGCATATATGCATTATCATATGATGAATAAACACTTATTCTGTTCTGTTCTAATTCTTTTGTTGCAGCCAGAGAGGCTACACAAAACCAATACCTTTTACCGGAAGGCAATTCTACGGAATCCACATATGGTGTTATATTGCTTCCGCCTTTTATAATACTTGCACTTGTAGGTTCAATTTTAACGCTAACATCCATATTCGGTTGACTGTCTAAAGTTAACAATTCCGTCCAGGCTCCTGCAACTGCTTTTGCTTCACTATCAGTATAATACACTTTATATCCCGACAATTTTTCGTCCGATACTCCGTTCCAAGACAGAACAACATGATTTAAACCGCGTGTTGCCACTATATTAGTAGGGCTATCAACCTTTGTTTCCATCTTCCCTTTACGGGTTATTGCTTCCGTTCTAATACTTTCTGTCAAAACAGTCAACCCATTGACCGGATTAGTGGATGCCTTAAGCGCTGCAATTGCAAATTCTATTTGCGGTCCCTCAGGTAAATCGGTAATACTCGTACTTGTCATTTCACCGTTCATAATATCTTTATATTCAACAAAACTTCCATTACCGAAAGCATCAAGTTCTTTAATAAACACTCTATAACCGTCTGCCCCCGGAACGGCATCCCATTTCAATTCAACAGTATCGGCACCTTCGACAGGTATACTACCGAATCTAAAATTAGTGGGCATTAACGGAGGAACGGAAACCTGAACACTATGGACCTTCGGATAAGCACCACTACCGTCTGTACCTAATCCAAATCCACCTGATTTTTTTGCTATACCGGTCGCTTCTAAAATTTTTTCACCGGCATCATAATTTCCATCCACCATTTTATGCAAATATACCACCGTCTTGTTATTTGCCGCATTATCAGTATTGATGGATATAATCCTTAATTTGTATAAGGTATCTGTATATAATCCTGTAAGAGTAGCATTATCCAAACTACCGGTGTTTTTTGTTCCGTTATCCCCCAAATAAACAGCTACACTTGGAATTTCAACTTGATTATCATTTCCTTCCATACCTACCTTGCTTAAATGACTTGTGTCAAATTTTACTGATATTCCTTTTCCATTATCACTACTTTCGAAAAGTGAAAATGCAAATCCGCTTTTATCGGTACCTGCCGCATCAAATTCAAATTCTATTTCAGCGGATAGTGAATCACTCCATGGGGTTTGAGGTGCGAATCTACCTCTTGTTTGGTTTTTTACTAAATTCACCAAATATCCCTTTGATTTTGGAACTCCGTTATCGTTATATACAAAAGGTGCTAATGCTGCATAGCCATTGCCAAACTTATAATTAAATGCTCCTGCGATTGCATAAGGACTAGCTGTTGACGAAGTATCATTTGCCCCACTCTGGGCCAACCAACCTACCGTGCTGCTATAAGTATAATCCATATCCTCCGTTTTAGGCGGATAAATATTTGAACCCGGCGTTCCGACTCCAGTTCCGGTTGCCGCTAATGTATCATAATATGATTTTGAATAATCATACCCTGTATTTACTGTTTCATCCGTTCTATACAACCTCCAGTAAGGATCGTTAAAATCGTCACGCATCGGAAGGGTACTTGTTGCCTTATAGTATTTAATTGGAGAAACCATTATATTACTCCATGTATATGAAGCGGACTTTATTTCTCCCGCATTATTATAACTTACTACAGCGGTTATTGTTCCTACTGGAACATCACCGCCCTCTTCAGGACGTGTAACATAAGCAATGTATTCCTCAATATTAATATTAGGATGTGTTGTCAACCACGAGACCGTGTAATCTACTTCTTGACCTTCCACAGTTGCAGTTCCTGACATGGGAAGTTTGAGATTTTTTATTAACGGCATGCCAAAAATATTATCCATCTGTGTTCTTAATGTAGATATTAAAGATTGTAACACAGGATCTTGTGAGTTATCCAACTGTTCCTTGACGATAAAAGGCCCAAAGGTAACTACACTTCCACGTCCCTCACTGTCCATTAAGTACGCTTTTAACGTAACAGACGCATCTCCTTCGCCATTTAGAGGTCTATATACTACTCCTGGATTTCCGCTTATAGAATCTTTGATAATCGTGTTGTCACTAGATACCCATTTAATGCTATAGCCATTATATTCGCCAGGCAAATCAATATTGGCAATAATCTTTTTTATACCGCCTATTTCCTCAACAGACGACGGGGTAGGCGCCCATACATTTGCATATGCCAATGCACCTTCAATTGCCTCTTTATATCCGTCAGCTATACCTTCAGGATTCCAACCGTCTGTTGCACTCAATACGGTATAGGGATTAAATTCCATTGCCCCATAGGCATCATAAACAGTTGACCAAGGTTGTCGAGATGATGTATTAAGAGGGACTCCATCTAAATCCGTATTATTATATTCACCATATCGAACATTTTTCTTTATTTCTTCAATAGTAACACCTTCTGGAAAATTCCATTCGCTCCAACCATTAGGATTGACATGAGGACCTATTTTGGAATTCATAATCATGGTTGCAGATGACCTTTCAGACCTTTCATCAAATGCATGCCAGGGTCTGCCTAATGACGTAGAACCCGCTTCTACACCTTCAGCAGCTGTAAAACGGCAATTATTAAATATTAAACCATAAGGAACATAATCGCTGGTATTGGCAGCAGTATAATAACCCCCTCGTTTTCTCAATTGTTTAATTTCACAATTTTCAAACCATGATGTACCGGAACCAAATACAAAGTCTACAGTTCCTTCTACATAACAATCCTTAAAAAACTGTCTTGCCACTTGGCCTTCTTTTGGGGTTGCCGTATAAAGTGTGTCTTGAAAACTTTTAAATGAACATCCTACAAATACACACTTGTCTGCATATACTGCAATGGCAAGTGCTACACCAACCGCACCGTCAGGACCATATTGGTCGGGAGTACTGTCTGGATCATCCGGTGTATATGCATAATTCTGAAAAGTAATGTTTTCTGCTCGAAATCCTGTAGCGGAACCTTCAATAAATACGGTTGCAGAACCTGCCATGTTACCGATTACAGCACTTTTTAAATTATATCTGATAGTTACGTCATTTTTCCCACTTGCTGCTTTTAAAGTAATCCAAGGCTTAGACACTCGAACATTTTCATTGTAACTGCCCGCATCAATTAAGATAATGACCGGTTCTTGTTCCGTACCTGCCGGGGCAGCCGCAATTGCCTCATTAATAGTAGAATAATCTTTGCCCTGCCCGACAGTAATAACTGTTGTTTCTGCATAAATATAGCAGTTCGGGAAAATCATTACCAAAGTTAACAATACTGCTAATAAACGCTTCATAAAATATATTCCCTCCTATTCCTGTTATACGTCATACAAAATAGTTTTTCAAAAAACCGATAATGAATCAGTTCACAGTCATCGTATAATACTCTTTAATTTTGTTTTTGTATTCTGTTATAACAATCCGTTCTTATTTTATTTAGCTCATCTAAACCAACTTTCTTTAGAGCATTGATGTATTCATTCCAAGCAGCATCATCAGCCGGATCCAATACATTCATCAGGAACTTTGCAAAATATTGATCGCGGATATCATTAACAGCAAGCTCAAGATCTACCCGCTTTTTATCTTCTTCTTCTGTAAATTTAAAAGGTATTGGGCTAAAGAAATAATATTGCGGCCTGTCAAAAAATGTCTCTTCCACTTCTTTAAGAGTATTTCTTCTTTCTACAGGAATAGATTCAGGATGTTTTGTAAAAGAAGACATAATTCCATAATTCTGAATCTTTTTTCCCTCCGGGTTTTTAACAGCATCATACATATGATCCTTGAAAACAGGTTTTCCATCTATCATATCATAAGTCAAACCTTCGATTCCAAAACTGGTAAATAACTGCCCTTCTTCCGTAGCTGTCCAATCATAATACTTTAAAATTCTTTCAAACTTTTTATCAGTAAGTTTTGTGGTAAATGCTGGACCCCAATCGGAATAGTATGGATCTCTCTTAAAAATCACACCTTTTTCAGGATAAGCAGTGATCATATTTCGTGCCCATTCCCAATTGGCATTCGGTTCTACTACCCTGGTTTTAAGATTGTGTGTTTGCACATTATGAGCATAATCATACATAATAAGCGTCTTCCCGTTGGTAATCCTTTCTTCTAACTGCTGCTTAGTTAATGACAGAATTTCTTGGTCAATAAGTCCCTCTTTATAGAATTTATTAAGAGTAATAAACATTTTTCTTGCATTTTCAGTGGCAAATCCGTATGGAACAAATTCTTGGGTAACTGGATCAACATAAGAATGGTCTCTCAATAATAATTCCGGCATCCAATACGCCTGGAAAAATCCTGTAAGTGCAGACATACCACCGTTACTTCCTCCGGATAAAATGACTTTATCAGGATATTTCTCTTTCAATTTCTTAAGAACAGTATATAATTGATCTATTGTCTCAGGAAAACGAAGTCCCAGTTCATCAAAAATATCTTTCCTATAAACCCAAGTCATTTGTACTTTTTCAGCTCTTACACTGGGTAAATAATATAATTTGCCATCTGCACTGGTTGCCATCTCATAAATAATGTCCCACTCATCTTTACTCCAAAGATTCTTATAATTCTCCAAACTACCATTGTTAACATCAATATCTCTCAAATAACCTTTTGATGCCCATTGCTTATAATTCGTTTCTTTACCACCGGTAGTAATTTCAGGTTCATTTCCTGAAGCAAACAACAAATTTGTCTTTTGCTCCCAATTACTTCTTGGAATACGATCATACTTAAATGCGATTTTGAATTTTTCTCTGACAAACTTATCAAATTCCGATTCTTCATTAGGGTACTCATTTACGCCGTCCACATACATATTTAACTCGTAAGTATATACCTGGTCATCATCACTGCTTGTGGTTTGCTCTTTTGAATTGCAACCTTGAAATATTGTAATCGATAATGTAATGAATACTGCTAATAAAATAGCTTTCTTTTTCATTAACACTTCCTCCTCATTTTTATTTTTTAATAATTTTTATAACTAAAATTATTATAATTGCTACACAAATATAGAATCAACGAACATCTTTTTCAATAACATACAAATAGTACAAATTAACCTTTCAACGAACCTATCATGACACCTTTTACAAAATACTTTTGTATAAATGGGTAAACTACCATCATTGGAAGAATGGACGCAAACAAAGTGGCATACTTTATACTTTCAACATTTGTAGTTTGCTTTTCAAGTAAAGATAAATCACCTTGTGCAGCCAATTCCTGTGCCATTTGCCCTTGCATAATAATATCTCTTAAAATTAATTGTAACGGATATTTGTTAGAATCTTTCAAATAAATTAATGCCGAAAACCATGAATTCCAATGACTCACCGCATAAAATAGGCCTATTGTAGCAATTGAGGCTTTTGATAAAGGTAATATAATTCGTATAAATACAATTAATTCGTTAGCTCCGTCAAGATATGCGGATTCTTCCAGCTCTATAGGTATACTTTGAAAAAAGGTTCGCATAATAATTAAATTCCATGTAGATATAGCACCTGGCAAAACTAATGCCCAAATCGTATTATATATCTTAAGATTTTGTACCAATAAAAATTCAGGGATTAGTCCTCCACTGAAAAACATTGTAATAATAACAATTTTGTTGTAAAAACTCCGAAAAGGTAACCTTTCTCTGGATAATGGATATGCCATGGATGCAGTCATTATAAGATTAATTGTCGTACCAAGAATTGTATAAAAAACTGTGTTTAAATACGCCCTCGGAACAGTCCCTGCCTCCCATATAAGCTTATATGACTCCAAAGTAAATTCTACCGGATAAAATGTTACCAGACCACGTTCAAATGCAGACGGACTGCTTAATGAAACAGATGCAACATGTAATACCGGATAAAGAGTCACTACCAACAAAAAAAATAACGAAATGTGAATAATAACATCCAATACAATAGAGGATACAGAATTATCCTTAACCATCTTAATCCCACTCCTTCAATTGAATCTTGCTATAAAATAAAAGATATCATAGTTACCACAAACTTGTTTCTGTTACTTTTCTACAAATAAAGTTTGATATAAGTACAAGTACAAGATTAACGGCTGAATTAAATAAACCAACTGCAGCACTGAAACTATACTCCGCATAAATTAAACCTCTTCTGTATATATAGGTTCCGATTACATCAGATACTTCATAAGTAGCAGGCATTTGTAATAACAATACTTTTTCTGAAGATAAAGACATCATTTTTCCCAGTGACATTATGAGCATAATTACAATAGTAGGTTGAATGGCAGGAATTGATATGTACCAAATTTTTTGCAATCTTGTTGCTCCATCAATGGTTGCTGCTTCATACATCTCTTGGTCTACATTAGATAATGCAGCCAGATATATAATAGCGCCCCATCCGGTCCCTTGCCAAATATCGGAAACAGTATAAATGGTTCTAAACCATCTTGTTTCAGCTAAAAAGTAAATAGGTTCAATATGAAAGTAACTAAGAATATTATTAATAAAACCTCCCTGAGGTGACAGAAACAAGACCAACATACCGGCGATGGATACTGTAGAAATAAAATGTGGTAAATAGCTAACAGTCTGTACAAAACGTTTATAAGTTTGATTTTTAACTTCATTTAACATAAGAGCAAGAATAATAGAAGCAGGAAAAGCAAAAATCAAATGATATATACTCAATACCAATGTATTAATAATAAGCCTATTAAATTGAGGATAATTAAAAAATTTTATAAAATTCTCAAAACCTACCCAAGGACTTTTTAAAATTCCTAACCTCATATTAAAATCTTTAAATGCTATAATTACACCATACATAGGTATATATTTAAAAATGATAAAGTATATTAACCCAGGTAATACCAGTAACTGCAAATATTTTGTCCTATTCAGTTCAGTTAGCAATCTTCTAAATCGATTCTTCTTGTTTAACTGTGACAGCGCTTTTTCAGACTGTGTCGATATCTCTAGATGACTTATAGATAACAATTAACATCTCTCCTTACCTATCTGAAATTGAATTTGTTTATCCGTTATGCATATACATAAACTTTTAAAATTTTACAATTATATAATATCCTTAACTGCCTTCCATAATCAACATACACTTCTCATATAACGTACATTATTCCACATTTATAACGATAATAAGTTAAGTCGTTCCACTTCACTGCTGGCCAATAAAAACGCACCTATTCCTTTAAGGTCATTTAATTGAATAGGCTCACTAATATAATAATTGTAAGTTCCATCTCGATACGGATTTCCTCCGAGTCCGGCAACTGCACAAGTTTGCTTTAAATTAACCAGCCCATCATCACCCACTTCTATAAATTCTTTTATGATACCCTCATAAGCTAATTGAACATTGTGAATATATCGTATATCTATATAACCAAACCGAATCGCTTTCGCCATCGTATAAGTAAACATACAAGATGCTGATGCCTCGTGATAGTTACCGCTTCTTCCCCCTTGATCAAGAACTTGATACCAAACACCTGTTGTCATATCTTGAACCTTTACCACCGCTGAAACAAGATTCTGCAATATTTTTATTATGGTTTTCCTGTCTTTGTGGTCCTTCGGCAGATGATCAAGCACATCTACAAGAGCCATTGAATACCAGCCCATAGCACGTCCCCAAAAATTTGGTGACTGACCAGTTTCCTTATTTGCCCATGCTTGTTCTTTACTTTCATCCCATGCATGATACAATAAACCGGTTTTTGGATCTTTCGCATGTTTCTCCATTAGTATCAATTGCTTTGCAACATCATCAAAACTTTTAGGTTCATTAAACTTCTTCGCAAATTCAGCATAAAAAGGAGCTCCCATATATAAACCGTCTAACCACATTTGATGAGGATATATTTTTTTATGCCAAAATCCGCCCTCACTTGTTCTAGGATGGGTTTTTAATTGTTGTCTCAATAAAAAAGCAGCCTTTTTATACTTTTCTTCTCCAGTCTGTTCATATAAAAAAAGCAATACCTTTCCATTATTAATGTGATCAATATTGTACTCATTTGTATATCCGTTAATATTCCCATCTTCTCTTACAAAACCATCCATATTACGTTTAATGTAATGAAAATATTTTTCATCTTTTGTTTTTAGCCAAACCTGTTCAAATCCTTTAAATACAACACCGTAATCATAAGACCATTTATCCGTTAAATCCGGATTTCGTACCATTACAGAATCAGCCATCTTAATGGACCAAAAAATTCCTGCTTTTTTTTTATTCTGGTAGCTATCCATGTCTAAAACCTCCTTATTGTGTAATAATTTATATAAACATTACAAAACAATTTAACACACATTTACTTCGTGACCATATTTTCAGAAGTATTCATATGATCTGTTATTACATTTATGACATTACTTGTCTTAATAAGTTGAAAATCTTTATCTTTGCTTTCTCCTGTTAAATTGGAAATATTGATATTTTCAGAATTTTCTATTATGAATACCGGACCTTTGATTGTTTTTATCAAAATATTACTGAATATAGAATCCTTTATATGAGCACAATAAAACCCTTCACCCTTTGTCTTTTTTACATGGAAAGCCATGATTGGTTTATCTCTAAGTTCATTTTTCGTCTCCTTCATTTCAATATGAATATTTTCAAAAAGTAATCCTTCAATAGGTCTTTCAGGAATGCCATACAAATATCCTGCCGATGCCAATACATTTTTCGCCCTTATATTGGTAATACTGATATTTCTTATAATTGGGGTATCATCCGATACAGGTAATTTTTCTAAACTAAAAAGAGACATATCCCCTTCTTGTGCCCCGCATTGATAATATCCATTCATAGCAAAAGGCACAATTACATCGGTCATCAAAATATTATTAATTAGAATATCTTCTACAATGCCTCCTCTTTTTCTTCTCGTCTTAATCCGTATTCCTCTATCAGTGCCGTCAAAAACACAATTTGATATAACAACATTTCGGACACCACCTGACATTTCACTCCCAATTACGATACCGCCGTGACCATTAAGCATTGTACAATTTGTAATGGTAATATTTTTACACGGATACTCTTTTTGTAAAAGGTCTTCTTCTGTTCCAGATTTTATAGCAATACAATCATCGCCCACATCTATGTGACAATTGGATATATGGACATTTGAACAGCTTTCCGGATTAATACCGTCTGTATTCGGAGAATCCGAAGGATTTTTGATTGTAATTCCTTCTATAGTAACATTACTACAACATATTGGATGTATCGTCCACATTGGAGAATTAGTGATTGTAATTCCTGATATATGAACGTTTTCACATAAAATCGTCTGAATTGTCCTAGGTCTATGGTCATTTTTATGATGTTCCCACCAATATTGTCCTCGACCATTAATAGTCCCTCTGCCTGTAATAGTAACATTTTTTGCATGAACTGCCTGTATAATAGCAGAATGCCCCTCACGAGTATATCCAGGCAACATTTCTTTCGTAATCATAGGGAACTTTTTTGTATTTTCACTGCCCAATATAACGGCTCCACCTTCAAGATATAATGTCATATTACTTTTTAATTTAATAGTCCCTGTAACATATTCACCGGGAGGAAAATATAAAGTACCGCCTCCTTTTTCATCAATCTTGCGAACAATTTCAGCAATTGCATCCGTATTATCAGTCATTCCGTCACCAATGACACCGTAAAAAGATACATCGAAAAAAGTCGTTAGATTATACATCTTATCATTACCTCCAAACAGTCTTCTGAAAATCTGCATATAGAACAATGAATATATAAAATTTTTACAAAAAGCTACACCTTCAAGGTATAATATACAATACATGTTTCTTGCAAATCAACAAACACTTTTACATAACCATACAATTAGTACTTTTTGAAACTCATACAGATTCCATATCAGAAGCATATTCTCATAACAAAATATATGGAACGGAATCAGCAAACAAACAATTATCAGCTAACGAGCAAAAAGTATTAAAAACAAAAAAATCCCGTAAAATATACTTTACGGGTTTTTGAATCACTAAGAAATTTTTATAAATCTGTGTTCATTTATCCTAATTTTTAATATTATATTATATAATTTACCATTTTTCAATCAGATGCTTCCAATACTTCATTGGCATATTGCTTTTTTGAAGACGGGGATTGATCCGGTCTTTTATAGCGATACTTTGGAAATACTGTTTCCATAATTGTTGAAAATCCCTCTCCTCTTTTTCAAACGCCACTCGAATATTCGCATCCAATTCAGCAATAATCCATTCTTTCGTGTTATACATTGCCGCCAGATTCCTTTTTAAATCATGAATAACCCATTTTTGATCCGAAAGCCTTTTGGCAAAATGCGGAGCAATTAATCCAACAATATTATAATCCGGTTCTATGGAAGCATAGTATATATTGCCCTGCAAACACCTAAAACGGACCAATCCCAACATACGGTGCTTTTCATTTCCAACTTTCCTACTAATGTTATGTACCTGTAAAACTTCATCCAAAGAAAGATAACGGTCAATATCCTTTCCTATTTTCCATCCAAGCCTTAAATATTTATAAATATAGGTTCCGGATTGTTCCATACCCGACAAATATACATAATATACATGTCGTAAAGCAGATTGAGAAATTTTTTGACGAATGGAATGGTATACTTTGTCCGCCTTTTCTGGATCTGTTTTTATAATGACTTCCCTCGAAAAAAGATCTTTCTGCAAAGCTTGTCCTGACACAATGGAATCCGGCTGCTCCCTGCGATAATAGGCCTCATAAATAGCAGTCAGCAGGCCTTCAAAACTGCCGTCGTATATGTATATTAAATGTTCCATCACACAACCAACTTCCTAATTAACATTTACTGATTTTGCGGATGACTACAGGCAATGTCGTCAACTTAATATACCCTACCACGGATACGGTTCATATATTCCTAAATCTATATATGGACGGTATCCAAAATATGATTTGTTAAGTTGATAATATTACATGGAAACCCGCTCTCTTGTGCGACAGCCCCGCTTCTGAATTTATCGATTTCGGACACCATGTATGGTGTCCCTACAGCGAATATAAATTTGGGAATATATGAAGTACATATCATCATCAATTACTACGTCACACATTTTCTTAAAACTGTCCACTAATACTGGTCACCAAATCATTTGCAACAGGTGCTGTAGGCAGCAGTGAAAAAAAGTTTAACTGCTCCATTTCAGGTTGGTCTTCTTGAACTTGTTTATTACCTGTCATCAGACTAAGCCGAATTAATTTCTCATTGAAATTATATTCACTGTAATATTTTCCGTTGCATGTAATAAAATGTTTTGCCCGCTTTAACACGACGCCCATTTTCTTAAGGTTTTCATAGCTAAGAGGACCTACTCTACGGGCACGGATAATTTTCAATGCCGACTTAACACCTATTCCCGGTACTCTTAAAAGCATCTCATAATCAGCACGGTTTACCTCAACAGGAAAAAGATGAAGATTTCTTAATGCCCAGAAAGACTTTGGATCAAGTTCCACATCCAGATTAGGGTTCGCCTCATCAAGCAGTTCGTCCACTTTAAAACCATAAAATCGAAGCAGCCAGTCCGCCTGATATAATCGATGCTCCCTTAACAGAGGAGGCTTTGTAATCAAGGACGGCAAATTAGGATGGTGGACAACAGGTACATAGGCAGAATAATAAACTCGCTTTAATGAAAACTTTTTATACAGCCCCTCTGCCAGTTGCAAAATTTGTCTGTCATGATCCGGTGTCGCACCAATAATCATTTGTGTAGTCTGACCGGCAGGGACGAAGGAACCGGCTTTTCGAAACACCCTTCGTTCTTCACACTTTTCATCTATTCCGTATTTGATAAGTCCCATCGAATTTATAATAGATTCTTTATTTTTTTGGGGAGCCAAAAGCTGTAACCCTTTATGCGTCGGCAACTCAATATTGACACTCATTCTGTCCACCAATGTTCCCGCTTCAGCGATAAGCCTGGCATCCGCACCGGGAATGGCTTTCAAATGAATATACCCATTAAATTTATATTCATTGCGCAGGATTTTAACGGTTAAAATCAATTGCTCCATGGTATAATCAGGATTTTTGAATATGGCTGAACTCAAAAACAAACCTTCAATATAATTTCTCCGATAAAAATTTATGGTCAAATCGGCTACTTCCCGAGGTGTAAAAGTAGCTCTGGCAATGTGATTGGTGGCTCTGTTAACACAATAAGCACAATCATAAATACAGGAATTTGAAAATAATATTTTTAAAAGTGAAATGCATCTCCCGTCATCCGCCCAACTATGGCATATTCCACTAACATGCGCATTTCCTACTCCACCGGCTTTGTTTTTTCGTGTGCTTCCACTGGAAGAACAGGATACATCATATTTTGCAGCATCTGCAAGAATGGCCAACTTGGTCTGCAATTCCATGGAAAACCACTCCAATATTTTTTTTTAAATTATATCATAAATTTATTATCTTTGCAAACAGTTGTTCGTATAAAAATTTAAAATAAAAAGAGACTGTTTTTACAACAGTCCCTTTATTAAAAATATTATTCATAGTTTTTCTAATCGTTTGTAACTTTTTATAAATTATATCTTTACCGATTTAATAAAACCTCTTTTTCATATTGTTTCACTTCATGTAACCATTCCATACCAACCGGTACACCCTTTTTGTAACAATAGTAATCCCAAACCGCTTGCCATGGATATGATTTTAATTCCTCGAGCATTGCCAAACGAGTTGTAAAATCAAACTGCATTTCCGCTTTTTGAAGCTCTTTACTTGGTTCAAGTAAAGCTATTAAAAGTGCCTTGAACATATTTCTTGTACCGATTACCCAAGCGGCAATTCGATTGATGCTTGCATCAAAGAAATCAAGACCTACATGAACTCTTTCCAATAAGTTGCCTCTTATAATTTCTTGGGCAATGGCTACCAATTCATCATCCAAAATGACAACATGGTCACTGTCCCATCTTACCGGCCTGCTGACATGAAGCAAAAGCTCATCCACAAATAACGATATGGAAGAAATTTTGTTTGAAATCACTTCGGTAGGATGAAAATGCCCTGCATCAAGACATAACGCTAAATTATTTTGTATAGCATATCCCATATAAAATTCATGGGAACCCACCACATAGCTTTCCGAACCAATTCCAAACAATTTACTTTCTACCGCATCGATATGATACTTTTTATCAATTTTTTCTGCTAAGGATTTGTCCAAAGAATCCTTTAATCTTTGCCTAGGACCTAATCGATCCGCCGGAACATCCTTAAAACCGTCAGGAATCCATATATTCATGACCGAAGGAGTTCCTAATTCCTTTCCGAAATATTCACTGATCTTCCTACTGCGTTTCACATGCTCTATCCAAAAATTCCTGATTTCTTCGTCAGGATGACTTAAAGTTAATCCGTCATCGGCTTTCGGATGAGAAAATAAAGTTGGATTAAAATCTAAGCCAAATCCGTTTTTCTTTGCCCAATCAACCCAATTTTTAAAATGTTTTGGCTCTATTTCATCTCTGTCTACTTTTTCTCCATTCGTTTCTAAATATATAGCATGCAAATTTACTCTTTTCTTACCCGGAATCAAAGAAAATGCCTTTTCCAAATCTCTTCTAAGTTCTTCAGGTGTGGTAGCTTTTCCCGGATAATTACCGGTTGCTTGGATTCCTCCCGTCAATTCGGCATCGGGATTCTCAAATCCTGTGACATCGTCCCCTTGCCAACAATGGACGGATATTGCAATAGAATCAAGTTTTTTTAAAGCTTCTTCAGTATCTACTCCCAGTTCAGCATACTTCTCCCGCGCCAAATCATAACTCTCTTGAATGCTTTTACTTTTATCAGCCATTGGTTCATCCTCCTTTTATCCCTTTTTTCTTAGTCTAAAACAAGTCTACAAATATATCATTAACATGAAAAGCCATTGTTATTATCAAAATCCGTTATCAAAATGAAACATCATGGCAGGAAATCTTAATCAAAATCGGCATTGGAAGTATCACTGCCAAATAAACTATATAAACAACAACAAACTAACCGCCATCACCATCATCCCTGCTATTACACCGTAAATGGAAAGATGAGCCTCTCCATACTCCCTGGCACTGGGCAATAATTCGTCAATTGAAATAAATACCATGATACCGGCAACAGCGGCAAATATAATTCCAAAGATAACATCATTTAAAAACGGGAACAAAATGAGGTAACCAATCAATGCGCCTAAAGGTTCTGACAATCCGGATAAAAAAGAGAGTTTAAAGGCTTTCTTTCTATCTCCTGATGCATAATATACAGGTATGGACACGGCAATTCCTTCAGGAATATTATGTATTGCTACGGCCACGGTAATTGCTATTCCAAGAGACGGGTCTTTAAGAGCAGAAGTAAAAGTGGCCAATCCTTCAGGAAAATTATGTATGGCTATGGCAAGAGCCGTAAAAGTTCCTATGCGCATAAGATGTGTATTATCCATTTCCGACTTGGAAATATTCATCTCTTCTATTTTACGAGTTTGATGTGGGTTTCTCGTTTCCGGGACAAACTTATCAATAAGGGCAATTAAAAACATGCCTGCAAAAAACGCCCCTATTGTTACCCACGAACCCGGTTTTTCGCCTAATTCCTGAATTAATGAGTCGTTTGCTACATTAAATATGTCGATCATGGAGACATAAATCATAACACCTGCTGAAAATCCCAATGCAACTGAAAGAAATTTTGTATTGGTTCTTTTTGTAAAAAAAGCAAGAGCACTTCCTATTCCTGTAGACAAACCGGCAATTAAGGTTAATCCAAATGCAATGAGAACGGTATATAAGTCCATAAGAACCCCTCCTTATTATGATTTTTAAAATCTTGAAATGATATCTAATATCTAATCATTTTATACCCAAAAATCACTTCAAACTAATATAAAAATTATGGATGGTCTTTATTTTTGCATTCAGGACAATATCCGTATATCTCAATCTTATGGCCTGTTACATCATAATCCGTACTTTTATGAACTAAATTTTCAAATTCCTTAATAGGACATTCTTCAATGTTTACGATTTTTGTACACCCCAAACAAATCAAACGGTGACAATGCCTACCTTCTTCATAACTGATTTCAAACTTGGCCTTATTTTCACTCATAACGATAGATTTTGTCACAATTTTCTTGGACATAAGAGTATCCAGCGTCCGGTATACGGTGGATAAACATGTAGAAACATTTTTCTCTTTTAACCTTAAATAGATATCCTCGGCTGTAATAGGCATGGACGCTTGCTCCAAAACCTCTAATATTGCATTCCTTTGTTGGGTACTTTTTAAGCCCTTTTTAGAAAGTAGGTCTTTGTATTTTAAATTAGCCATATCACCATCTCCTATATGAAATACGAAAAAACTATGCTTACAATGTCATTCATAAATATATTTAATATTATATATGGCGTTAAGCAGTTTCTGTAGGGACGCCATACATGGCGTCCGCATATGAATTCATGGATTTCGGACACCATGTATGGTGTCCTTACAATTTATCGATAAACACAGGATACTTGTGGTAACTCGTTGCTTATGCCTTTCGTAAATAATACAAATAAAATAATACAGAGACATAACTCGTATCCATTTAATTATGCAAATCTATTATGCATGGCAAATGTTATAAAATAAAAGACGGCACATAACAACGTAATGGTTGCTCCGGTGGTTGAACCCCAATAATAAGACAAAATAAGGCCTCCAACTCCTGAAACAAAAGAAATAAGCAATGAAAAAACATGATACTGCCTTATATCCCTGCTTATGTTTCTTGCCGCTGCGGCAGGAAGAATTAAAAGGGAATTAATAATCAAAAGCCCTATCCATCGGATGGAAACCGTTACCACAACGGCTATAACTATGGTAAATATCATTTCAATCATGAACACATTCATTCCCCGGCTGCCGGCAAGAGACGGATTAACACTTACAACAAGAAGCTTATTAAACATCAAAAACCATATGAGAATAATCACCACCAGAAGAATTGCTAATATACCTATTTCTGCAGGAGTAATACTAAGCAGATCGCCAATCAAGTAAGTAGAATATTTATTGAAACCTGCCTTTGTAATAATAACTAACCCGACGGCCATTGTAGTTGAAGAAAAAACACTGATAATGGTATCGGTAGAAATGGTATTTGTATTTTTCACAATAACAATAAAAACAGAAAAAATAACGGAAAATAAAATCATGGACCATACCGGACTGTTCAGTCCCAATAAAACCCCCAATCCGACCCCCGTGAGAGCCGAATGTCCAATGGAATCGGAAAAAAAAGCCATTTTATTATTGACCACCATGGTGCTTAAAATGCCGAAAATAGGTGTAATTAATATGATAGCAATAAAAGCATTTTTCATAAATGTATACTGAGTCCATGAATAAGGCAAACATTGTTCGATTAATTGATATAATACATCCATCATGATATGTCATCACCTCTGCCGTTATCAAATATATTATCAAAAATGAATCGGCCAAATGTCTTTTCAAATTCAGGATGTTTAAAGACTTCGACAGAGGTACCCGTGCATAACACCTTCTTGTTAAGCAGCACAACCCTGTCGGCATATCTGGCAACCAAAGGTAAATCATGAGAAATAAGGACAATGGTCATGTCATAATTCTTTCTTAATTCCGAAACCGTATTATAAAACATTTCTATCCCTTTTCTGTCAATTCCCGATATGGGCTCATCCAAAAGAAGGATATCCGGCAAAGGACTTAAAGCAAGGGCTAACAATACCCTTTGTAGTTCCCCGCCTGATAAAGCCCCTAATTTTCTGTCAACAAGATTTTCTATACGTACTCGCCGTAATGCCTCTATAACACCCTGCCGAACATTTTTCGAGTAGGAAAAGCATACGGGCCAACCGGTTTTACATGCAGCAAAAAGATCCATCACACTTACAGGTGTACTTCTGTCAAAAGGAAGCTGTTGAGGTACATAACCGATAATAGGTTTTCCGTCTCGCACCCCTTTGGCATCCATAAACTGTAAAGTACCTGTATGCTTAATTTGGCCTAAAATAGCTTTCAGCAAAGTACTTTTCCCTGCTCCGTTAGGGCCGATAATTGCTGTTAATTCACCACAATGGATATGCAAATTAACATCTTGCAATATTTGAGTGTTTCCTCTTACCACACTAAAATGATTGATTTTTGTACAGCACAAATGACTACTGCAACATGAATTCTTAGAACAATTTGTATGACGAAACTTTTCATTGTTATTCGTATTATGCATATTCATCATTTCAACGCCTCTTTTAAAGTCTCAAGATTTTTTTCCATCGCTTTGATATAGGCATCCGTATCCCCGTTCGCTTCTCCGGTTACAACAGGGTCAAGAATATATATTTTCAATCCTGTTTCCTTGGCAATAGTTTCAGCTGCTTTTGCAGAATATTGTGGCTCTGCAAATAATGCTTTCACCTTCGATTTTTTTATAATTTGTATGGTTTCCGCCAACTCTTGCGCACTGGGCTCGGTACCCGGTTCCCTCTCTATGACCGCTTTAATATTCAGATTAAATTCCTTGGCAAAGTAAGGAAATGCCTCATGAAAAGTTACAATATTTTTATTCTTTATTGGATCCAATTCATTATGCATTCTTTCCCGCAGGTCTTCCAGCTTTTTTACGTACAACCTGGTATTATCCCTATACTGTTGTGCATGCTCAGGATCAAGGACCGCCAACTGTTCCGCAATATTTTGTACCTGTTCTATTGCTCCGGAAATACTTACCCATACATGGGCATTAAGCTCCTCTTCATTTTCTTCTTTTTCTTCATCCTTTTTATGTTTATCGGCCTGTTGTCCAATCAATTCCATATCCATGGACGCTTCAACAATCTTTAAATCAGGCAACTGTTTTACCACTTTATCCATAAATGCTTCCATTCCGGCTCCGTTAATCACAAAGATATGAGCATTCTCCAATTTTTTCATATCTTCTGTAGTAATGGAATAATCATGTAAACAACCTGTTTGTGGTTCAGTCATGTTGACCACACTTACATCGGGTATGTTTTTTGTAATATTAATCGTATGCAAATAAATTGGGTAAAATGACGTAACGATGTTCAGTTGCTCCGCTGAAGTATTATTTTTATTGTTTTCAGCCCTCTTTGGCCCTTCCGTTTTTCCGGCACACCCACTTACTATTAAGATAACAATAAGTGTTAAAGAAACTACTTTTAATATTTTAGTAAACATAATAAACCTCCTTATTGCAAATCATTTGCATTTGCGTTACTAACATTATACACAAATTTGAATGATTTTAAAACCCCTTTTGTTAGACATTATTCTTATTTATTATTTTAAAAGCATTATGTAACCATTTGTATCCCAATAACATACTATAATATTGAATACAGCGTGGAAGGAGATATTGATATGAGTGAAACAGCAAAGAACAGGTATAGTTATGAATGTTCTTGGATTATTATAATAATTCTTATCCTGTTATTTGCGGGTTTTTTCAACTGTCGTTATTAAAACAGTATCCATAAAATAAAAATTTAGGAGGCGAAATATATGGGATTCTTTAATAAGTTTTTCGGAGAAAAAAGTGAAATTCTTTGGTTCATCATTTTATTCTTATTATTATTCTATAATCCATATTACGGCTATGGATATGGTGCCAGCACAACCGCAGAAAAATAATCAATAAAGTAGTCACACAAGCAGGCGGGTAAAAACCCGCCTCCTACATTATGGGTTTATACTATTTTTAACCATTTTCCCATTTCTACATATAATAAATCAGAATAATAATTTTTAGGAGAGTGATGTTCTTTGCTAATGCCCTTTCATATGATAGGACTTGCCGTTACAGGAGGATTAATTTTATCAAAAACCAACGCAAAACAAAAAATAAATAACAACAGAACTAATCCATTGACACCGCTCATCAAATCAGTTAATAGGATGACTGAAAAAATTACAAAAACATTGAAAAAGGAAGACTATACCGGTATTGTACAACAATTTCTTCCCCAAGGAGCAATATTAATAAAACCTCAATTTCCGCCAACCAACCAGTCGGTTTTTACGGCTGATTTAGATGGGGATTATCAAAATGAATTAATCGCAATATATACATATAATAATGAAATATGGATACTTGTATGTAAAAAATCAAATGAAAAATGGGAAGCAACAACACAACTTAAAAATACCGACTACAAGTCCATAAACTACCTTGGTTTTGCCGATGTGAAAGGTACAGGTTCAAAAAATCTTTTAATAGGTTGGAATACCGACGATATATATAATAAACTGGATATCCTTAAATTTGAAAACTCACAATTTGATATTATGGATAGTTTAGAATACAGCAGATTGGAAGTAACGGATTTTTCAAGCAGAAATAAAACGGCATCACCCGCAGAAATAGCCGTTTGGACCAAAAATGAGGAAAATACATACAACATAAATGTCTTGGCCTGGGATGGAGAAAAACTATCGGCGGTAGGCAATCCAACATCTTATTATGCAAGAAGAGTAGTACCGTATTTTATACAAAAGGTCAGAAGCAATTCCGCTTCGGAATATGATTGGTACAACCTTTCAGAGGCTCTGTTGAAGGCCCAAGCATATAGAGATGTGTTACTCAGCATCGACATCGGCATGCGAATCAACAACGATAAAACGTTAGCCGAAAATTTTGCATCGATACGTAAAGCCGCCCTTGAAAAAATGTAGGGCGACCTGTGGTCCAATATCGTCAACTTAGCAAACCATATATGGATACATGTTCATATATGGATAAATTCTTTTATTCTGAGTGCTACAGAATCACGGCGAAGGCAAATAGACATTTAGGCAAAAATACCACGGACGGTATTTTTAGCATCATTCGCAACATGGACGTTGCGTTGATGCGGCCTAAAAAGTGTATTTAATGTAGTTGATGAATATTATGCAAAAAACATTGCGAAAAGGCTTAGAGCCTGTTAACGCAGTGGAGGAACAGCCATATCACCTGTTTGAGCGGTAGTGAGTTTGATGTGGCCCGAAACAAGTTTACAGGCTCTTAGCCTTATAGCTTTTGTTTTTTGGAATAATATTCATCAACTAGAAATCTGTACACAAGGAATACCAATTTAGGAATATATGAACATGTATCCATTATATAACACCTTAAGTTGACGACATTGCCTGTGGTAGTTCATAAATTTTATATTCATTCTTTCATCCTATACTCTGCAATCAACAAATCCACCATTCTCCCGTAACTGTGGACACCTTCCCGTTGCCTGTTTGCTTTCAGATACGCATCATTGATATTGGATGAGATTTCCTCAATCATGCCTTCGTGTTGCTGTGAAAATTTATTAATTTCGGTTAAGTCATTAATAATACCCGGACTGTATAACGTTTTTAGCCTGTTATACTCATTCCTGTCATATTGATATAAACTGTTCATGGAATGAATGACTGCAAGAAGCAAACCCGAATATTGAAAATCCTCATCAGGGTGCATGGTACAAACCAAATAGGCAATATAATTTGCTTCATCTTCTCTGGCAAAGCCCCTCTGATGCGCCATTTCATGAGCTATCGTATTGGGGATCATGGAATCCGGAACGGCCATATTGACGTTGGCTTCGGCTGTAAAAGCAAAATACACGCCCCATATTCCTGTGTAAGACATGGGCTTTGATAAAAGAACCGGTTTGGGCCTGCCAAAAGAACCGCTTAACTGTGGGTATTTTTGGGATGCAACCTTATAACCTTCTTCAGCACGTAAAAGCGCTTCTTTTTTACCATTTTTCAAAATCATAATTTCACTGTTGTCAAATATCTTATTTCTAACATGATTTGCTCTATGAATCAGGTTTTCACATACTTTGCTCAATTCTTCAACCGAAGCAGGCTGTACATTCATCCCTGCAATTTCTGCAAAAGGAAGTCTGTTATAATTCAACCCCCAAAGCAAAACAAAAGCCAAATATATGAGCCCTGACAGTCTCAATATGTATAAAAAAAACCTTAATAGATTTTCTCGCCTATTTTGATGTTCAGAAACAATTTTAATAACATTTTTAATCGTTACATAGAAAATCCAAATAACGAAAAAAAATACCACAAATTCTGCAATGGAAAACGGCACAAGACTTGTGACATGACTAATTGATTGTGCCAAAATTTTAAAAATTCCATTGGAATATATTTTTTCCACAATTTCAGGTTGATAAGAACCAATAAGAAATATTAGTATTCCAATAGGCAGCATGCAAATTGACAATAATCTTTTCATAGTAACTATATCCCTCTTTAGTTTTTAATTAAAAGAATAAATAATCATTTTCCATAATAAAATACTATTCATTATAATTTTAAAAAGCCATAGATTTCATCATAAATCCTTTCCTTTTCCAAATCCAATATGCAAACATGTCTGGAATGATCCAGCCACATTAAGGCTTTTTGCTTTGAAGCAATATTATTGTATATGATTTCAGCACTTTTTGGTAATACCATCTCATCTGCTCTGGATTGAATAACCAATGCGGGACATGTTACTTTATCAAATGCTTTCTTAACTTTTTTAATTAAAACCAATAAGTCCGGTACACATTTTACGGGAATCATGGAATAACCTATGCAATACTCCTCGTCACTTTTATCACACACTTTTTTACTGTTCCACTTTTTAAATCGAATAAAATATTTTCCGATACAAGCAAAAGGCGCCAACCGATCGTAAATATGAATAGGCGTGGAAATACTAACGACTTTATTTACTTGATATTTTGAAGATAGTAATAATGCTAATAAACCACCCATGGAAAGCCCTACGACATATACTTTTTTACATTGTTTTTTCAAGTCTGACAAAGCTTTTTCAGAAGCGGACAACCAATCCTGCCATGTTGTTTTTTCCATATCTTCCGGTTTGGTACCATGTCCCGGAAGCAGTATCCCACTTACCGTATATCCTTTTCCATGTAAAAACTCCCCAAGCAAATGCATATGAGCAGGCGTACCTGTAAATCCATGGATAAGCAGGCATCCTTCTTCATTTCCAGGATAAAAAAAAGGTTTTGCATATTCGTGAATAAAATTCAAACCAATCACCCACTAAAAAATACTGATGAAAATTTGTATATGGTTTGTATTATTATATACATAAACTACAAAAAATACAACGGATATGACGAAAAACAGTTATGGACTTATTGGTGCAGTTTTAGTATAATGTAAGATATAATTTATTATATTTGTGGGAGGTACAAAAAAATGAAACGACTTTATCGTTCCAGAACAAACAGAGTTTTAGCAGGCGTATGCGGTGGTATTGGCGAATACTTTGATATAGATCCTATGATTGTCAGACTGCTTTGGATTGTATTCTCTTTCTCAGGTGTCGGAATCATAGCATATATCTTAGCAATGTTTATTATACCGGATTCCATGGACAGTTACGGATACAACTATAATGACTATAACATCCCGGTATTTGATGCTAAAAAAACCAGCATGATATTAGGAATTATTTTAATTGTTGTAGGATTATATTTCTTTTTGGAAAAATACATTCCGTGGTTGGATTTCAGGGATTTATGGCCTTTATTATTAGTTGTTGCCGGAGGAATGCTAATATTTAGGACAATAAAAAATAAATAAACGTAAATACGGGCGACCACAGGTCGCCTCTACTTTTACCTTCGCTTGTCTACTTTCCGCTTTCCAACATTCCAACTTTTCCAACTTTCCAACTACTTACTCAACAAATCGTTCCACCGCCGACTAAAATGTCCCCGTCATAAAACACCACAGCCTGCCCCGGTGTAATGGCCCGTTGCGGAACTTTGAATGTCACCTTCACCTTATTATTTTCACAAGGACTTATAACGGCTTCCGCTTCCTTTGCAGAATACCTAATTTTTGCAGTAACCTGCATTTCACCTGTTAATTGATCAAAAGGAATGAAATTGGGCTCGGAAGCAATTAACTCGGTGCTGTATTCCTGGCCTGATTCCCCTAAAACAATATTGTTATTTTCCGCATCTATGGATATCACGTACATTGGTTTGCCTAAAGCTATGCCAAGTCCTTTTCTTTGGCCTACCGTATAATGTATAATGCCTTTATGTTTCCCTAAAATATTTCCTTCAGTATCAATAAAATTCCCGGGTACAGGCTCTTTACCGGTTCTTTCTTTGATAAATCTTGCATAATCATTATCCTCTACAAAACAAATTTCCTGACTGTCCGGTTTATGGGCAACGGTTAACCCAAGCTTAACAGCCATCTCCCGAATCTGTTCTTTGGTGTATTCACCTACAGGCATTAATATGTGTTTTAACTGTTCTTGTGTCAAATTATATAAAACATATGTCTGATCCTTTTTGGCAGTAGCAGACTTCTTTAAGAGATAGCGGCCTCTGGCCTCATCATATACTACTTTTGCATAATGACCGGTAGCAACGTAATCAATCCCCATTGCCAAAGCTTTTTTTAAAAGTGCATCAAACTTCACATGCTTATTACATGCAATACATGGGTTGGGCGTCCTGCCTTTTTTATATTCCTCTACAAAATAATCAATCACTTTATCTTCAAAAATATCCTGGAAATTCAAAACATAATAAGGGATTCCTAACTGATTGGCTACACGTCTTGCATCATCAACGGCCGATAAAGAACAGCAGCCACCTTCCACGACTTTTTCTTCGCCTAACGAATCAGGCCATATTTTCATAGTAACCCCGATTACATCATATCCTTGTTCAAGCAAAAGAGCGGCTGCAACAGAACTGTCCACGCCGCCGCTCATACCAATCATTACTTTTTTATTCTTCTTCATCTTCACCATGCGTATGACATCCCTCACAGCATCCACTGCATATTTCCCCGCCGTCAAATTCTATATTTTGACGTTTGTAATAGTCTTGAATGGCTGCTTTTATAGCTTCTTCCGCAAGATTGGAACAGTGCATCTTTACAGGCGGAAGTCCGTCTAAGGCTTCTGCTACTGCCTGATTTGTAATTTTGAGTGCTTCCTCAATGGTTTTTCCTTTTACTAATTCCGTAGCCATACTGCTGGTTGCCACTGCAGCACCGCAACCAAATGTCTTAAACTTTGCATCCGTAATAACATTGTTTTCTATCTTAAGATACATTTTCATGATGTCACCGCATTTAGGATTCCCTACTTGACCTACTCCGTTAGCATCCTCTATTTCACCAACATTTCTTGGATGCATAAAATGATCCATCACTTTTTCACTATACATTTTTAACCCCTCTTTTCACTTCTTCATATAACGGAGACATTTCCCTCAATCGATCCACGATTTGAGGCAACACCTCCAATACATAATCTACTTCTTCTTCAGTATTATCATCACCTAACGATAACCTTAACGAGCCATGCGCAATTTCATGCGGCAGCCCAATAGCAAGTAATACATGGGACGGATCCAACGAACCGGATGTACATGCTGAGCCACTTGAAGCAGCTATCCCTTTCATATCAAGCATTAAAAGAAGAGACTCTCCCTCAATAAACTCAAATGAAAAATTGGCATTTCCGGATAATCGTTGTGTAGGATGTCCGTTTAATCTCGTATAAGGAATTGTATCAAGAACTCCCTTAATCAGTCTGTCTCTTAATGCACTGACTCTTTTATTATGTCCTTCTATATCCTTTGTAGCCAATTCAATAGCCTTTCCAAGCCCGACAATTGCAGCTACGTTTTCAGTACCGGCTCTTCTTCCTCTTTCCTGAGCTCCACCTTGAAGGAAGTTATGCATTTTAACTCCTTTTCTTACATACAGAGCACCAATACCTTTCGGGCCATGAAATTTATGTGCGGATAAGGACAGTAAATCAATATTATATTTTTGTACATCGATGTCCACATTGCCTACTGCTTGTACTGCATCCGTATGAAAATAGATCCCTTTTTCCTTTGCTATCTTTCCGATTTCTTCAATAGGCTGTATGGTGCCTATTTCATTATTGGCAAACATTACAGATATTAAAATGGTTTTATCGGTAATGGCATTTTTCAGTTTTTCCAGTGATACCATCCCATATTCGTCAACCGGAAGATAGGTTACTTCAAAGCCTTCTTTTTCAAGGTACTGGCAAGTATGTAACACTGCGTGGTGCTCAATTGCTGTCGTAATAATATGATTTCCTTTGGATCTATTGGCAAAGGCAACACCTTTAATTGCCCAATTGTCGGCTTCCGTCCCCGAACCTGTGAAGAAAATCTCTTTTGGTTCACAACGAAAGGCCTTCGCAACCTTTTCACGTGCCTCTTCTATTACCTTCTTAGCTTCTCTGCCAAGAGAATAAATACTGGAAGGATTCCCAAACTTCTGTGTAAAATATGGAAGCATTTCTTGAAGCACTTCATCTTTTACATAGGTAGTCGCGGAATTATCCATATAAACTACTTTGTCCATATTAAATCGCGCTCCTTATAACCATATAACAATACTCTAATATAACGTATTTATTTTATACCACTTTTTTTTGTCTTGCAACCAAAAAAATCAAAATTAATTCCAACTGATTTAATCTAAAATAACGGACTATATACTCGTTTTTTCAACATAGAATCAATTTCTTCAATGGACTTATTGGTGGCATTAATCATTAAAACACCATAACTGCGGTCGGTTATGTCATGAGTCATGGTATGAGATATAAAATTCGGAAAATTATTATTGGAAATATATGAGGTTTCCAATCCTTGTCCGGTATATACGATAGCATCAATGGGATAATTGTAATCTCCGAGGGTTACCACATCGTATCCCTTATCCCTCAATAGTTCTTTTATATGTTCCATCCCCCTTTGTACGGCTACAACCATGAAAACACCTCCTGAAAAATAGTATTTACAGAAGGTGTTTATCGTATTCAAGCTAGTTGAAATTATATCCTAACTCAACCGCCTTAATATTAAGCTCAACTAACTCTTTTTTTGAATCAGGTACAATTTTTGCAAAAGTCGCTCGAATGGTTTCCAATGAAACTAAACCAGTCTCTTTAAGCATTTTTCCGATTAAAACCATATTCGCCAGCTTTGGTGCATTCATTTCCATAGCAAGTTGCGTTGCAGGAATTTCTATACTTTTTATATCGGTTCTTCTTACATGCCTGCCTACCAATGAACTGTCTATAAATATACTTCCACCTGACACCACAACATCTTCATATTTATCCAAAGATGGTTTATTCATGGCAATAACCATCATAGGATCGTTAATAATAGGCGAACCTACAGGGGAATCCGATACAATTACATGACAGTTTGCAGTACCGCCTCTCATTTCAGGGCCGTAGGAAGGAAGCCATGAAACTTCTTTTCCTTCCAACATTCCTGCATAAGCAAGCACTTTACCTGCAAATAAAATTCCCTGACCTCCAAAACCGGCCAGAATAATTTCAAAAGTTTGCTCCATCACCTGCTGCCTCCTTACTCTTTATCCTTAAATACGCCAAGCGGATAATTTGGTATCATATTTTGCCTTAACCACTCCAATGCTTCAATGGGTGACATTCCCCAGTTAGTAGGACATGTGGACAATACTTCAACCAAAGAAAACCCCTTTTTTTGAATTTGTGTTTCAAAAGCCTTTTTGATTGCTTTCTTTGCTATATTAATATTTTTAACCGTATCAACGGATACTCTCTCAATGTATGCCACACCGTCCAGTGTAGAAAGCATTTCACACACTTTAATCGGATATCCTTGTATTTCAGACGTTCTTCCGTAAGGCGACGTAGTGGTTATCTGTCCTATCAGCGAAGTGGGTGCCATTTGACCGCCCGTCATGCCATAAATAGCATTATTAATAAAAATAACGGTAATATTCTCTCCTCTTGCTGCCGCATGAACCGTTTCCGCAGTGCCTATGGAAGCCAAATCCCCGTCCCCCTGATAAGTAAACACAATATTGTCGGGATTCACCCTTTTGATACCGGTTGCCACCGCAGGAGCACGTCCATGGGCAGCTTCCTGCATATCGCATTCAAAATAATTATAGGCAAATACTGCACATCCAACAGGAGCAACACCTATGGTTTTTCCTTCTATGTTTAATTCATCAATAACCTCTGCCACAAGCCTATGCACAATACCGTGAGTACATCCGGGACAATAATGAAGCTCTACGTCTGACATCGATTTTGGTCTTTGGAATACCTTTTGCATTAATACTCACCCCCGGATATCTTTTTAATTTGCTCAACAATCGCTGCAGGTGTAGGAACTACACCGCCGGTTCTTCCATAAAAATAAACAGGTTTTTCACCGTTCACCGAAAGTTTCACATCCTCCACCATTTGCCCTGTACTCATTTCAACCGTCAAAAATGCTTTTGCGGTTTTTGCAGCTTTTTGAAACGGTTTTTTCGGAAACGGCCATAAAGTAATAGGACGTATCAAGCCTACCTTGTATCCCTGTGCCCTTGCAGTTTTCATGGCAGTCTTCACAATTCTTGCAGTAGTACCATAAGCGGCAATAACAATGTCTGCATCTTCACAATCGGTCATTTCGTACTTGGTTTCCGTTTCTTCAATTTTTTTATACTTTTCATATCGGTCAAAAACAAGTTTTTCAAGAACGTCAGGTTCTATATAAAGGGAATTGATAACATTCTTTTTTCGTTTCCCTCCGGTTCCTGTGGTGGCCCAATCTTTTTCCGGAAGTTTACGGCCTACATACGGTTTAATTTCAACCGGTTCCATCATTTGTCCTATCATTCCATCTCCTAAAATCATGACAGGCATCCGATACATATCCGCCACATCAAACGCCTCTTGAACAAGGTCTACGGCTTCCTGAACAGAACTGGGAGCAAAAACGACAAGACGGTAATCACCATGCCCCCCGCCTTTTACCGCTTGAAAATAGTCCGACTGTGCTGCCTGAATACCGCCAAGGCCGGGACCTCCTCTTACCATATTGACGATAACGCATGGAAGGTCCGCACCTGCAATATAGGATATCCCTTCCTGTTTTAAGCTAATGCCCGGACTGGAAGAGGACGTCATAACCCGTGCTCCAGCACCGGCAGCACCGTATACCATATTAATTGCCGCTACTTCGCTTTCTGCTTGCAGAAATACACCCCCGACTTTAGGCATTCTTTTTGCCATATATTCAGGTATCTCATTCTGCGGCGTAATGGGATATCCAAAAAAACACCTGCATCCGGCATTAATAGCTGCCTCCGCAATAGCCTCATTTCCTTTCATCAGTTGTTTCTCTGACATGTTCCATAACCCCCTATTGATGATTCAGATTATCTTTCCACCTCGATGACAACATCGGGACACATTTTCGCACAAGAAGCACAACCGGTACATTTATCCTGCTCAATTACCTGTGCCGGATGAAAACCTTTTTTATTTATGCGATCGGTAGCCATCACCACAATATTTTTGGGACAGACAACCGTACATAGCTCACAACCTTTACATCGATCTTCATGAAAAATAACTCTTGCCATTAAGACACCTCCCCTTCTATTTCTAATGCAGAATTGAGAATGGAGAATGCAAAATGGACAGTTCTCAATTCTCAAGTCCTAATTATCTTCCCACGGCAACTCTAAATAACGTTTTATTTCAAAAGCTTTTGCTCTGAGGTTAGTGGGAAGTTGTGCAATGATTTTATCAGTCCCCACGATATAACTTATGGGAATATTTATTTCCTTGGAAATATTTTCTATGATATTCTGACCATTAATTACATCTTCGACAGTTGTAATATTCTGAAGATTTGTGTTATTAATAAGTTTGGTTACCTTTAATCTGGAACTGTTTTCAATATCTTTTAACAACTGTATGACATCCTGCTCACTTTTCGTTAACGGCCTTTTGGGATTAATAACAAAAAACATATCGTAAGGTTCTTTATTCAAATATCGGTTGTATGTTCCAAGAACGGTAGCCCCGACATCATCGCCGCCCACATCAAACACAGCCATGCTTTCCTTATCCTGAAATACGGATATTACCTCAGCCGGCAGCACCGGTATATCTACATTGGTATTGGCAAATGCCGGCGCAATCACTTGAACTCCTTGCCTTTCCAACTGCTTAGCCACGTCTTTTGTTCGAAAATACGGGTTTACAATATCTAAATCCACAATTACCACTTTATTATAATACTTTTTTAAAAAAAGTGCAAAATTAATTGAAATTTCTGTCTTTCCGCTTCCGTAATGCCCGGTAAAAATATTGATTCTTTTATGATTCATGATGTTGAAGCTTTCCTTTCCTACATCCCAATTATTCTGGTAATAACAGCCTTTCGATGTTTATTATTCCTAATGTATTTCCTGTCAATCATTTTTATTATGACATAAGATAATGCTAACAACAATAATCCGAACATGCCCCCCGCAAGTTCGTTCGGAAATATAGAATATCCTACCGCATAACCAATAAAAAACATAACAAGCGGAATGATATAAAGCAAAAAAGCCGAAAATAGAATATACGAATCTTTCATCTCAATTTTAACAATCTGACCAACTTTTGCTCCTACATGATTGATGACCTCAAACTGCTGTTCCGTTGTTTCACAACCGGCACAATCATTACAGCTTCCACCGCATGCAGATGTGCGTTTTATATTGACTACGGCGTTTTCACCGTCTACCTTTATTACTACACCAATTTGTTCCATAGTATTTCACCGTTTTCTAGAATACATTATGTTTAATACAATACTTTTTATTATAACAAATATTTTACGGAATGTCCTTATTTTTTTACAAAAAAAGAGAGAACCGCCGGTTCTCCCTTGGTGTTAACAATTGCATTTATCCTCAAAACCATTACATTCACATACGTTATCACTTTTACATTTTGAATTCGTTATGCTGCACTTTCCGTCAATACAGGTTTTATCCAATGATAACTCTTTACTGATTTCCATATTTACACTGGGCTTAAAGTTTTTACAATCTTTACACTTTTTCATTAATAAATACACCTCCACATAAGTGTTACAATATTAATATCTGATAATTCTGATACACTTATGTGTAGTAATATTATGAATTATTTTTTAAATCCTCTTTCGTAATTTTCCAATCACAAATATAAAAAAGGGCACTATGAATCCTAAAAATATATTTAAAGCTAAACAAATATTTGAAAAATTTTCAAGTTCAAATCTATTCCTTGCAATATAATTTGAAAAAACAAAAGCAAACATCGTAATAGGACTTACAAAAGATTTTGTTTCCGAAAGAGAAAAAAAAGATTTTATGATACTAGTGATAATATATATAAAAACTGAAATTATTACAAAATCAACAAATACCCAACAAGCAAGTACAACCGATTCGATGCGTTCAATGGTTTTCAAAACGGAAATACCTTTTATTACCGAAAAATACGGTAAAGGAACACGCTTAACAACCGTATGGCCGTATTCCCCTATTGTTTGTACCAATATAACAAAAGCCATGATTACCAAATATAAACCGCCCTGCATTCCGAATCTTTTTATATGTTCTTTGTCATTCATCTTATCTGCAAGAAAGAATATAAACGTGAAATATGCCCATATGCCTAGAAGAACATAACAGGATTTTATTAGCGGCAAAATATCATAATGAGTTACCGGAAATAAATTGATTATTTCAATATTCCCGATACTGAGCACAAAAAGAATGATAAATATAACCGTAAATGTTAAAAAAAGATATTCCGTAGTCCTGGTCAACGCCACAAAGCCTCCCCTTACTGCATAAAAAACCACAGCAAGTATGGTAACCGTAAAAAAATTCATAGAACTATTAGGAATTAATGCCATTAAAAATCTTTCAGCAAAATATCTTACATATAATCCCAGCAAAACCATCATCCATAACCAATAAAAGCACAATACAAACCTTCCGCCAATATTTCCCAAAACACTAAAAAAAATATCGGACAAATTTTTATCATTATGTTTTTTAAAAAATTCTTGTATTAAATATACAAGACCGATATATGGTAATACAGCAAAAAAAGGTGTAAGCCATCCTGCTTTTTCACTGGTTTCTGCAATAAATACAGGAAATAATCGTATTGCAGGAGAATAAACAAGTGTCAAAAAAAGTATAACTGCCTGACGCGTTGATATTTTCTCTCTTGAAGCTAACAGATAAACTCATCCTCTCTACTGCCCTATTAGTGATAGAATAATTTCTGAAAAGCTCTGTCGTTCCGGATTCACAAAGTAAAAAACGCCCAATATTCCTACTAAAATCATCATTGTTGCATATATCACCATTTCTTTTTTTTGTTTTTTCTTTTTTAAATCTTTTAAATCAAATATAAATAATAAAATCATTACAATAATAAAATAGACCACAGTCATTCCCTTCCCGCATATCCGCTTGTTTCATTCAATTCATATGTCCGCTCAATTTGAGCATCAACCTGAATTTCATATTGTAGTTGAGTAAATATTTCATGCCACCTGTCTTTGATTTTTTGCCACTTCAATGGGCTTGAAAGACTAATTCGGTCGCATATACCAAGGCAATCGGATTCATATTCCAACACTTTTTTCAAGGCTTTTTCCATCTCCGCTTTTAGTATTTCTGCCTCCTTTTTTTCCAGAGATTGAATAAAATCCTCTTCAATTCCTTTAATTTGAGACTGAATTTCATCCAAGTTACTGATAACTTTTGTTTTTAACGTAACTTTTTCTAAACTGTCACCGTTAAAATGCGGAATAACTTCCGTGTTGCTGGAAACAATTTCAAGGGATACGTCATTTCCCCACGGATCTTTTAAAACAACAACGGAAGACCAGAGTTTATTTGTAATTAGATTGATCCCTCTGGATATATCTCGGTCTATAAAGCTCACAAGCTTAAAATCTTTAAGAATTGCATATCCGTTGCTTTCTACATATAAATTCTGCGTAGTCCCCTCACGCTGTTGTTTTGACAAGTATATACTCGGTACACGAGCCGATGAGCCATGTACATCAAGAAAACGTATTAATTCCCACATTTTCATTTCTTCCGATGTACTTAGCACCTTGATATTTTGTCCCAGACTATCTAATTTCTCTACAATAAACTGTTCCGTTTTATTAATTTGTTCCATTAATTCCTTGGCCGTGGAACCTCTTACAATATAAATCTTCGCCTTTATACGAAATTCGTGGTCACGTGTAAAAAAATCAATAATTCTATTGATATTTTCTTTTGCTGCTTCTTCGCCTATCAAAAAATAATCCACATGCCCCCAAAATAATTGCTTATCACTGTGAATTTGAACATGTCTTACCGCTTCAAACTCTGTCTTCCCTTCTGCCGTCAAAAGGACAGACTTGCCTTGTCCGGTCTCGTTCTTTTTACCACTGCCCATAATTTCCGCATCTGCCCCCGGTCCCAGCCTTTTACTTGCCGTAGTAATCATAAAGCCGTTAGGATGTTCTTCCGATTTATCAATTCCTACCACACGCACAAGGGCTAAATCTTTTATTTCCCTGCGCCGCGGCAAAATAATATCAGGCTTACAACCGGATAAAATAATAAAAACAAACAAAATAACTATTAAATAAAGCTTTCTCATGACCCCTATCTACTCCTGACGTTTTTTGTTGATAGGTTTAAAGCTTGAAGGGCGCTTTTTTATTTTATATAAAGGTATACGTATTAATGTGTCCTGTAGCATCTCCCGCCCTTCGTTTGCAACAAACGGAGATAAATACGGGACACCAAAAGTCTCAAGTGAATTAATATGATACAAAAGTGCTACAAAGGCAAGAGATACCCCATAAAGTCCTGCAATGGATGCACTGATGACAAATATAAACCGCAAAATTCTAAGTGCATTTGCATAATCCTGATTAGGCATGGTAAAACCTGTTATTCCGGTAACCGCTACCACGATAACAACGGCAGGAGATATAAGTTTAGCCTGTACTGCAGCTTGTCCCACCACTAATGCCCCGATAATTGAAATAGCCTGTCCAATCGTTCTGGGAAGCCTAAGCCCTGCCTCCAACAATAACTCAAACGCTATTAACAACATTAAGACAGATGTATTTGTCGGAAAAGGCACATCTCCCTTGCTTTCAATAATGGATTCCGCAAGGGAAGTTGGTATCATTTCCTGATGAAAAGTTGTTATGGATATATAAAACCCCGGCAAAAAAAGTGTTATAAGGGAAGAAATATACCGCAAGCACCGGATAAAAGAGCTTGTTATATAGTTTTGTGCATAATCTTCCGGGGCTTTATAAAACATGGCTGTATCAACAGGAATGACGTATGCTATCGGCAATCCGTCAATAATCATCCCCACTTTTCCTTCAAGAATATGTTGACAGAATTTATCGGTACGCTCGGTAATCGCCACTTGGGGAAAAACGGTTCGCTTATTATCGATGATATATTCCTCAATACTTCCAGCCACTATCGCTCCGTCTACATTTATTTCCGCTAATCGTTTCATAACTTCATCCACAATTTCTTGATTGGTAATATTTTCTATATATATTACATTAATAGGTGTTTTGGTCTGTGTTCCGACAATAATTTCTTTAATTCTCAGATTTGGTGTACGTAATTTACGGCGAACCAACGCCCTGTTTACAGTTAATACCTCTATAAATGAATCTTTGGAACCTTTTAATACATTTTCATTGGTAGGTTCGGTAATACTTCTTTTTTCAAACTCTTTTACCTCAAAGGTTATCGCTTTTTTCTCCTTGTCAAATACTAAAGCAAGCGAACCGTTTATAATATCATTTATCGTGTCATCCAGCTTTGTATTAACCTTACGTGCAGCATTGTATATGATTCCCTTCTCAATCAAATTGATAATATCCGGAAAGTTGTTTGCTTCGGATAATACTTTTTCTTGAACCAAAGGTTTTAATATATCATCATTTATGATTTTTTTGTTAACAAGTCCTGCTATATAAATTACCGTAACAGGCAGATTACGGCACCCATTGATGTAATGAACCTGATATTGAACATCCGGACTGTCGGACAATATTTTTTTTATATTTTCCGTTGTGAGCTCCATACTACTATATGTATTTTTTTCATTATCTACCGATGTTATGTTTTGTATTTTTTTTATAAATTTCATAATGACAGCCGTTCCCTTCCTATATCTTCGAACTCTAGTATTGCACGTTATCGTGAAAGGTATGCAAATTTTTTCACAAAAAATAGACCTCATTACCTTGCCCGGTATAGACATTGGTAATGAGGCTTTAATGAAAATAGACGTCTGCTCCCAATGCTTCAAAAATAACAAGCATAAGAACCATCGTACTCCCCTAAAACCCATTTATCTTCATTCCCTCACTATTGTTCACATATAGTTTTATTTTTTTACAAACATCTGACGGGAATATTGTCGTTAATATCTCCTCATTTTCTATTATCGTTTGCTTAGAAAGAAACTCATTTACTTTAAATTCTTTTTTGTCAATTGCAGAAACTTTGATTGCACCTTCTTTTATAAGATTATCACCGCTATACACTTCAATCCAGGCATAATATTTGGGAAAAGCAATACCAACTTGTGTTGGTTTATCTCGTAACAATTTATATTTAACATTAATATTTTCATCATCGGAAGAAAAATACTTTGTTAAGTCCCTTTGCAAAAACATATCAAAATCCTCTTTAGACGGGACATTGCCGTCAATATGACTTTGCGAAATTGTACTGAATATCATTATCGGAATGATATAATTTATACTAAAAAAAGCAACACCTGTAACAAATATAATTCCACATAAAATTAGTGTGATTGTCTTCTTTTTCAAAGCAACCCCTCCTATTTATTACATTTACCACTTTTCACTGAAAAAGAGGATTTCATTTGTAATATCATTGATTGCCAATCCATATGTATACCCATGATTCCAATTTGCTTCTTGATAAGGTTTACTCTCCAAAATAATAATTTCAAAATCGTCTGTAAGTTTTTTACCCAACACATCATCTATTGATATTACATAATATTCATTAGTTACGAATTCTTTTTTCCCTTTCGGTAAAACGATCTGGGCTTGTTGACTGTATCTGTCACGATATTCCTCGATCTCCATTGGCGTAGTTTCATACATCAGTAAAATACGTGAGCCTCCTTGTAAGAATTGTGGATTTTCCCAAAATGAAATATTTTTCGCATGACAAGGAATTTCCTTAGGGAAATGTTTTATATATTTTGAACGTGGATAATGATATATTTTTAACACTTTTGCATATTTATGAACATTTGTTGTAGGTTCAGCTAAATCTGCAAACAACATCCATATTCCGTTTAAGAACATTGCTACACTTAATACAAAGATTAAGATTATATTGATGACAACTGAAACCTTCTTGCTTATTTTATCACAAACACGCAACATGAAAACCGATCCAAACAGTATCAAAGGCAACGTACAGAATAATACATTTCCCCAAAGGAAATGTCTCATATAAATAATCGCAAAATAAATCACCACAATGAAAAAAAATGCAGATAAAATCATTAACACGAAAGAAAATAGTGACTTTCTTATTGATTTTACAATGTCTATAAGTCCCCAACCTCCTCCTGCTAATATTTATCTTATTCAACAATTTATTGCCGCCATATAGGTAAAAAATTGTAATCTATAAGATCGAAAGCAAAAAATTCTATATTAAAGCCTTGTACTAATCATACAATGAAATTATTATTTCTTTAGAATAATCTTCATTATTTAAATGAGTGTGATCATAAGGTATTTTTCCATAATTCTCAAGTAATTGTTTTAAATCCACAATCAACTGCTGTGCTTCTGATTTTGTAAGGTACAGGCTAATACTATCTAATTCCATTTTAGTATCATCATTAATAATTTTCATTTTAACCTCCATTCCGCCGCTACCGCTGGCTGCACAAATAGTAATGAAAAAGTAGTGCGCGGCTTTCACCACTTTGTTAAAATTATTTTAAGGAGAAGATACACTACAAAGCACGGTGAGGTGAGTCGTAGACTGCTCTTCTCAGCTTAAATCA
>Ga0134093_1000097_pt1 | contig 100182 bp, 76 predicted proteins | sample 4_1taG_FD_94452 | JGI IMG/M metagenome (GOLD analysis project Ga0134093, IMG submission 94452) | Switchgrass degrading microbial communities from high solid loading bioreactors in New Hampshire, USA - 4_13_20_68_A1 metaG | ecosystem: Engineered > Bioreactor > Semi-continuous > Anaerobic >...
ACATACCAGTCTTAACTCTCCTAGTACATTGTAGCTTCCTTTCATTTTATTTATCGCTATCGGACTTACTATCTCCACTCCTCTCTCATTTCTTATCTCCAATTCATTAAATCTTATAATTCCATATCCATGATTCTCTACTCTCTGCTCTTCCTCTCCAGATAATATTACTTTATGGCTTCCGTACGCTCTAAAACCACTGCAGTTTATATCACCTTTCACTTCCAATGTCCCTGCAGTTAGAATTTCTTTATAAAAACCAGCATACTCATCGGATATAGCTAAGTTTCCACCTACAAAAACATAATCTTCTTCATTAGTCATCTGAAGTGGACTTTCTCCATTAATTGAGCAATTTCCGTAAACTTTTAGATTTCCTGAGTTTATAACAACAATACCCTCAGACTGAAAATCTCCCTTTATATCAAGGTTAAATCCGTTAAGATCAAGGATAGCCCCATTTTCCAAACTTAAATTTAAATAATATCTATTCTCCGACAAAACAGTGTCGGAATCTATAACGGTATCTAAGGTATTTACGATTACTCCCGAGCTGTACTGTGAACTTTCTCCCAAATCGTTTACTGCCTTTATCTTATATACATGTTCTTTACTTTCGATTACACTCAAATCGGCAAAATAAGTGTCCGATGTTGTTCCTATAGACACATCGTCTCTAAAAATTTCATAAGATACGGCTCCTTCAATTTTATCCCATGATAATTCAATACAGTTTAAATCAATTATATTAACATTGACAATTAAAGGCTTAACTTTAGTAAACTCACTTGCAGATGTAGTGGGTGTAGGTGTTGCTGTAACTGAAGGTGTGGGTGTTGAATTTTGATTTACAGGAAATTCTTTAATCTTTCCCAGAAGATATTTTTTCATTAGAGCAAAATCCAATGAATTGAATTCTCCATCACCATTTACATCAGCTGCCTTAATGGATTTATCGCTTTCAAATTCCTTGATTTTCCCCACCAAATACATTCTCATCACTGCAAAATCAAAGGAATTGATTTCTCCATCCAAATTTACATCCCCATAGACGATTTCTTCAGCTAAAACACTACTTTCTGTTGATATAACAAAAACAATTTGAAATAGGAAAAAGACAAATAAAAATACACGAAGAGTATTCTTTAACTTTGACAATATAGATCCCCCCAAAAAAGTAAATAATTTTTTATATCAATGCTTCTCTTAAATTAAAATATAAATAAATTGTACCATAAATTTGCAAAAAAATATACAATTTCTCTCAGTTAAAGTAAAAGAAAAGCTTCATAGCATCGAACCCTTCGCTTTTACTTCTTTCACTTTTATAAAAGGAAGTCAAATAAAAAACTTCCGATTATTAAGACACACAAAAACGTGAACCCTAAAATCTCGGAAGCTATTTTCACTATATCTGATAAATAAAACATACTTAACTCATTTCATGATTTACTTCTTTAAAAATCAATAAATATTTAATTATAGCCCTTTTGACATATTTTATAAGAAATTACTCTCGAAAACCACAAACTACAATTTAAAATCCTTGTTAATCTTTTTATGAGTAAAACTCCTTGTCTTGTTTGCGTAGTCAGCAACAATGTGTCCATTTCCCACAAGTTTAAATTTGTAAATTACCAAACCTTCCAATCCTACCGGTCCTCTGGCATGAATCTTGTTGGTACTTATACCGACTTCCGCACCGAAACCGTATCGGAAACCGTCGCAAAAACGTGTGGAACAATTCCAAAATACATTTCCGGAATCCACAAGATTCATAAACAATTCAGCATTGTCCTTGTTTTTTGATATTATAGAGTCAGTATGTCCCGAGCCGTAAGTATTTATATGGTCTATTGCCTGCTCCACACTGTCTACAATCTTTATCGACAATTTGTAATCGAGGTACTCGGTTTTCCAGTCCTCTTCCGACGCTGCCGCAACATCTATTATTTCCCTGGTTCTTTCACAACCTACCAACTCAACATTCTTCTTATCCAATTCTTTTTTGAGTACAGGCAAGAAATCCTTCGCCGCATCCTTATGCACCAACAAAGTCTCTGTAGCATTACAAACAGCTACATATTGAGTCTTTGAATCCACAACAATATTAACGGCCATCTCCAAATCGGCATCGGAATCGACATAACAGTGGCAGATACCGTCTGCATGACCTAGCACTGCAATATTGGAGTTCTCCATAATATATCTTACAAATTCATTAGAGCCCCTTGGTATTATGAGATCTATATAATCATCCATTTTGAGCATTTCATTTACATCATCTCTCGTTTCAAGAAGCTGTATCCAGCCGGATGGGATTCCGGCATTCTCTGTCGCTACTTTTATTATATCAGTTAAAATTCTATTGGTGTTTATAGCTTCGCGTCCACCCTTTAAGAGCACAGAATTACCGCTCTTCAAGCATAAAGTTGATATCTGAACCAAAGCATCCGGTCTCGATTCAAATATAATTCCAATTACACCAATAGGGCAGCTTACTTTATATAATTCCAATCCTTCATCCAATTCCGTTGAAGCTAATGTTTTGCCAACAGGATCCGGAAGCTCAATCAGGCTGTTGATTCCGCTAATTACTTCAGACAACTTGTTTTCATCAAATTTAAGCCTCTTTAACAAAGGAGCTGCAAGTTTTTCTTCCTCACTTCTTTTGAGATCTTCTGCATTTGCCTTGAATATTTCTTCTTTTTTCGCTTCAAGAATTCTGGCAATTTCCTTCAACGCCTTATTCTTAAGCTCCGTATCGGCGGCAGCAAGTTTGATTGATGCTTTTTTTGCAAGAACTGCAACTTCCCTAATATCCATATTTATCACCTTTAATTAATTTGCTTATATAAATCATACAATAGTATCCACAGTTTCGCAACATGGAAAAACGGTTTTTTCATAAATTTGCCTTATACCTATAAAAAAATAGCAAGGCTTTAGAAAAACAACCCTGCTATTTTTTACTCATTGATTATTTGCTTAATATCTATTCTTAGCGAACACTTTTATTCGTTTACTATAGCTATTTCGGAATTATCCTCTGCTCTTCTGAAATGATGATCCAACGCACTTTCAAGTATGTGACCGTATGCCCAATGGTTCTTGTCGACATCTTTAAACGGCATTTCTATTCCGGAAAGAGGTCCTCTGAACAGCATCTTGTTCACTATAGTAACAGCTTCGCTTCTTGAAATATAGTTATCGGGTTTGAACAACCTTTCTCCGTTTTCAATATAGCCTTCAATAAGCTTAACACGATAGATTTCTTCAATAAAGTTTCTAGCCCAATGATTGTTTATATCGGAAAAGTTCATTTTTTCATGTTCAACATTTTTAAATCCAAGATAATTGGCAAGTACTGTAGCAAACTCAGCTCTTGTTATGTAATTGTCCGGATGGAACGAACCGTCTTTGTAACCGACAAACAACCCGGCATTTGTAACGGCATTTATACATTTATAAGCCCAATGGGTACTTTTTACATCAGTGTAAACTTTATTGGCCGTTTCCACTTTTTCAATCTCAAGAACATTATATATTATTGCAGCAACTTCAGCCCTTGTTATATTGTTCGCAGGTCTGAAGGTGTTGTCGGTATAGCCTGATATATACTTTGTATGATGGTTTTCGGTATTTGAATACAATAAAAATATGGTTTTCGAGGAGTCATCCTCCGTATTGGTCAGTTTTGGACTGCTGATTGTAACAGTATTGGAAGAATTAACTTCAGCTTTATCGAGTTTGTTTACACTTACTTTGTATTGAATTTTACCGGAAGTATTGGCATTAAGTTTATCGATTTTCCATACAATCGACGCACCCTCTACAGTTCCGCCCGCGGTATCCACTGCCGATGTGTATGCAGGAATTTCAGCTTTTATCGTAATATCGGTAGCTAAAACATTGGACTTATTTTTGTAATCTATTGAAAAGGTAATTGTTTCACCTTCAGCATACTTGGATTTGTCCGAAGTAATAAATACGGCTAAATCCACTGCTGTAACCGACGGCACATTTTCATTAGGCTCTGTAGTTTTAGAACCGCCACTGTTGTTACCGCTGCTATTTCCTCCACCGCTGTTACCACCGCTGTTACCGCCACTGTTACCACCGCTATTTCCACCACCACTGTTACCACCACTATTTCCTCCGCTGTTTCCACCACCACTGTTTCCGCCACTACTGCTGCTATTAATTACAACAGTTTTGCTGGCTTCAGGAGAAATATTGCCTGCCTTATCTATGGTTCTTGCACGAATAGTTGTACTTCCGATGTTTTTTATTTCAATAATCGTTCCCGTTATGTACTCCTGCCACTCGCTGACTGTTGCACCTTCTAAGCAGAACTCAGTTCTATCAACTCCGGATTCTTCATCTGTTCCCGGTGTAATAGTAGCCGTTATCGGTTTTGCTGTTGTTTTTTCCGCACTAACAACTATTATCGGTGCTGTAGGCAATGTGGTGTCTATATTTTCAATTACAATCTGTCCTATAGGTGATATATTGCCTGCTTCATCCGCAGATCTAGCTTCAATTTTTGTATTTTTGTCTACTGTAATATCACCTTCATACGGTTTCCAATCTTCTTCACCTATTCTATATTCCTTTATTACAGAATCATCAGAATAATAAACCGTTACAGTAACCGTTTCATTGGTGGGTTCTGTTTTATCTGCAACAAGTATAGGTGTATCCGGTGGAGTTTTATCTATATTGTTGACTACTAAACGTCCTACATCGGATACATTTCCCGCTGCATCACTGCACCTGGCTTCAACTGTTCCGTTTTGGTCCATTATAATTTTTCCGTCTATTGATACATCGTCAAAGTTTTCCCAACTGTTGCCGTCGATCCTTATCTCCTTTACTACTGCATCATCAGGATACGTCACTGTCACTTCTACACTTTCATTGGTAGGCGTCGTTGGTTCCTGCGTAAGAATTGGTGTTTGAGGAGGTACTGTGTCAACGATTATTTTTGTCTCAACTGGAATGGATCTTTCCCCCTTTTTATCAACAGCCCACATGTAAAGAGTATGTTCTCCGTCGTAAAGGTCTAAAGACGATACATCAATTGTTCCGTCTATAACCTGTTCCTCTCCGTCTGTTGTAATTGACATCTTGTAAACTATACCCGTTGTGTCGTTGGAGTAATTGTCAAAAGTATAATATATATTTATCTTGTCACCTATATTTTCATCTTTAACAAATCCCTCAATATCAAATTTATCTTTAACATACGGCGTATCTATAGGAGAAGTAACGGACAATTGGGGAGCAACATTTAACGTATATGTAATATCAACTTTATACTCGTAAAAATTTACATAAGCATTAAGAACTTCTCCGTAATATTCCGCCCAATACTCTTTTTTATTTTCATCATAACCCGAGTCTTGCTTATCAAGAACACCATAATATCCATCTTCATTAAATATAAATTTATTAGCGAAACTATTTTGAGTGCTATATATCTTTACAGATACTCTTTTTCTATCTCCTGTTCTTGATGGCAATCCATCCGATACTGAAATTATAACCTTGTCTCCATCTAATTTGTAATTCACTCTTCCTGTGTCTACTGAAATATCCAAGACTTCAAAAACACCTTTAATCTCACAGGTTTGGGTACTGCTTTGGGAAATGCTTTCCGGGAAATGAACAGTTGCTGTCATTGGCTGTACATCTGCTAATACAAAGGTAACATTTTGGCAAATCGACAAAACTAGTAAACATAAACTTGACAAAATTGCTAAAACTTTACTGCGTCTAATTTCCAACATCCTTTAAACCCCCCGCTTTGATTAATTTTATGGATAATACTGGATATATTGTAACCATTCTATTTTATATTACACAATTATTTTCATTTTTACAACATATACACATTAATAAATTTATAAAAAATCTTAATAATTTATACTTATTTTTTTGCCCCAATTTTTATATTTTTTATTTACCTTTCGATTATTTTAAATATTATGTATATCAGCAATTTAAAATAAAAAAGAAATGTAAACCTTGTATTTCATTCCTTGTTATGCTATCATTATTTCAATAAAATCTCAGGGGCATTGAGCCCTCTATTTTGCGTCTTTCACTTGGCTGAAAGAGTTATAATTAAATAAGTTATAAAAGGGGTGCTGGTTCTACCGGCTGAGAGTGGAGTTTTCTCCGCAACCCATAACCTGATCTGGATAATGCCAGCGTAGGGAAAGAGTAAATTGCATTCTGCCGCCTATGTTGGGCGGTTTTTTGCTTTTAATGCCAGGAACCTTAGTTTAAACAATATGTGTATGAAAGGGGTGTTTATTCATGGCAAAGGTTAATGTATCTCTGCAAGTTATTCCGAACGTACCGGAAGAACGAATATATCCTGTTGTCGATAAAGTTATAGAAATGATAGCTAAAAGCGGTGTCAAATATGAGGTGGGCCCAATGGAAACCACTATGGAAGGTGAACTGGATACTCTTTTGGAGATTGTAAAAAAAGCTCAATACATATGTACGGCAGAGGGTGCAAAAAGGGTTTTATCGGTAGTTAAAATCGATTATAAAGAGGAAGGCGTGACCATGGATGAAAAAATTTCGAAATACAGGTAATAATCCTGTTTATCCATCCATTGCCTTTGTTATTTTTGTAATTGTCTGGGAATTTATCGTAAAAACAAAAGAGATAAAAGAATACATACTTCCCTCTCCTTCAGCCATTTTCAATGAATTTATAAAATCCGGCGATCTTTTGCTTTTACACTCAAAGACAACGATAACCGAAACAGTTTTAGGTTTTATTATTGGAGTGTTGCTGGCAGTTCTACTGTCTTTAGTGATGAGTAGTTTTAATATTATTCGAAATACTCTTTATCCATTTATGATTCTTTCCCAAACGGTACCTATAATTGTGTTGGCTCCATTGATTACAATCTGGTTCGGAATAGGAATTGCATCAAAATTAGTAGTGTGCGTTTTGGTGGTTTTTTTTCCGGTAGCACTAAGTCTTACAGAAGGTCTGAATTCATATGACAAGGGACTTGAAGAGCTGCTAAAATGTATGAACGCCAACAAAATGCAGATATTTTTTAAAGTAAAGCTTCCTTCGGCATTAGTTCACTTCTTTTCGGGACTCAAACTGGCAGCAGCCTATGCTGTAATGGGTGCTGTAATGTCCGAGTGGACCGGTGCACAAAACGGACTGGGCATCTTTCTGACCCGCTCGATGAAATCCTTTAAAACTGCTGCTATGTTCGCTGATATTGTGATAATTTCGGGTTTCAGCATTTTACTGTTTATATTTATAAGCATAATAGAAAAGAAAACAATAAAATGGAATTTGAAAGGATGAATAAAATGAAAAAGAATTTAATCATATTACTCTGTATTTCGATAATATTTACCTTAGCTACTACGGGCTGTATTGCACCAAAATATATAGAGGCCCCTAAGGAAACTCTCCCGTCCGATATGGGTTCCTCCAACCTTGAAAAAGTTACCTTTGTATTGGATTGGACTCCGAATACAAATCACACCGGAATTTATGTCGCAAAAGTTAAGGGCTTCTTTGAAGAGGAAGGTCTTGATGTCACAATAATTCAACCGGGTGAATCCTCTGCCGATCAACTTGTAGCTTCAAACACCGCTCAGTTCGGAATAAGCTATCAGGAGGGCGTTACCTTTGCCCGTTCCTCGGGTTTACCCTTAGTATCGATTGCAGCAGTGATACAACACAACACTTCCGGTTTCGGCTCGTTAAAGTCAAAAGGAATAACTTCTCCAAAGGATTTTGAAGGCAAAAAGTACGGAGGCTGGGGTTCTGAAGTGGAAACGGCAATGGTTAAGCAAGTTGTAAAAGATGCCGGAGGTGATCCCGAGAAAGTTGAAATCCATACAATAGGAACCTTGGACTTCTTAACGGCAAGCGAAACAAATCAAATCGATTTTGCCTGGATCTTTGAAGGTTGGGACTATATCAATACTGTGAACAAAGGAGTGGAAATCAACTACATCTCCCTTAGGGAACTTTCTGATGTCTTTGACTATTACACACCGGTAATAGTAACTAATGAGGATAATATTGCCAAAAATCCCGACCTGGTTAAAAAATTCATGAGAGCTGTCCAAAAAGGTTACAAATTCGCCATGGAGAATGTCGATGAAGCTGCAGAATGTCTCCTTCAGCTTGCACCGGAATTAGACAGGGAACTGGTTTTAAAAAGCCAGAAGTACCTTGCTTCAAAATATCAGGATGATGCAGAGTTTTGGGGAATGCAAAAGAAAGAAGTTTGGGAGAGATATATGAATTGGCTCTATGAAAATAAATTTATAGAGTCCCCCATTGATGTGGAGAAGGCATTTACCAATGAATTTTTGCAAGGAGATTAAGATAATAAATGAATACTAAAATTGAAATAAAGCATTTGTCCAAAACCTTTATACACAATAAAGAGTATCTTGAAGTAATTAAAGATATAAGCCTAATCCTTTACGAAAATGAGTTTGTGTCCTTGATAGGGCCAAGCGGCTGCGGCAAGAGCACATTGCTTAGAATCCTGGCAGGTCTTGAAAATAATTATTCAGGAGACATCTTAGTGTGCGGTAAAAAACTTGACACTTCTTCGGCCAAATTTTGCTATATGCCTCAAAAGGACCTGTTGATGCCCTGGCGTACCGTTTATAAAAATATAATTCTGCCCCTCGAAATTGACGGCAGATTGAATAGCAGCAAAGCTCAAGAAGTGACAAAGTTGATAAAGGAGTTTGGTCTTGAAGGCTTTGAAAACTATTATCCTTCGGAAATTTCGGGAGGAATGAAGCAAAGGGCAGGCCTTCTCAGGACCTTCTTAATGAACAGTGATATCATGCTTCTGGACGAGCCCTTTGGAGCCCTAGACGCAATTACCCGAATGAACATGCAGGAATGGCTGCTTACAGTACTGAACGAACATAAAAAAAGTGTACTATTTATTACTCACGATATTGACGAAGCTGTTTTTCTATCGGATAGGGTATATGTACTATCCGATAGACCTGCTTCAGTTGCAACCGTAGTGGATATAAAGTTTGGAAGACCAAGAACAAGAGAAATGCTTTCAACCTATGATTTCTTAGAATATAAAAACCTCATATTGAAAGCCCTCAAATAATGATTAGTTTTTATCTTTTACTATACATGCAAAAACATTCTTGACCCTATTTCACGATAGCTGAAGAGCCAAAGCAAAGAGCCCATTCAACACCAATTTCTATGCGTCAACAACTTCGGTAGTGCGAGCTTTGGCATATTTCCATTTTCCGGAACGATATCTGAAATATACAACCGCTGCCCTGGTATATTGGTCAAACACCAATGCCACCCATGCACCAATAAGACCCCAGTGAAACACGTTTACAAATATATAGGCAACAAACACTCTAAAAATCCAAATTCCGAAAATTGAGGCATATAACGGGTACATTGTATCTCCCGCTCCCCTCAGCACACCGGCAACAGAAAGCTGTGTCGATTGTCCCGGCTGTGCCAGTGCCATTATCTTAAGTATAATGGAAGCTGCAGCAGCCACAGTAACATCATCGGTATACAAAAGGGCTAGTTGATAGGAAAAGAGAATGAACACTCCACCCATTATGCAAGCAGATATTACAGCCATGTGATGTATCATATCGGCATATTTCTTAGCTTTTTCCTCATCATTTGCACCAAGACTCTGCCCTACCAAAGTTGTAGCCGCCACTCCAAAAGCCATACTCGGCGAAAAAGATAAACCGCAAATATTTAAACCTATCTGGTGTGCAGCAAATTTCATTGTGCCCAAACTTGAAACAGTACGTGCAAACATCATCAATCCGCTCTGTAGAACAAACTGCTCTAAAGCTGACGGCAAGCCAATTTTAAATATTTCCTTAATTACTTCAAAATCAAATCTAAATCTCTCTTTAATTTCAATTGAAATAACAAATTGCCTTGAAAAATAAATAATTCCCAAACCGACAAAACAAGCCACCCATCTTGATATTGTAGTGGAAAGTGCCGCACCGGCAACTCCCATTTTAGGTATTCCCAATTTACCGTAAATGAGTACATAATTACCGAGAACATTCAGCAAATTGCTTCCGATGTTATAAAACATTGGTACTTTAGTTTCCCCGGCACCTCTCAGTGCTGCTGTAATTCCCAAAGTAACGGCCTGAAATACCAGTCCTGCCGAAACAATCTGAAAATATATTGTTGCATCTCTTATTGTATCTGCCTCAGCTCCCATAAATACAACTATCTGATGGGCAAAAATCACACCAATGGCACTCATAATTATGCCAAGTATAGTATTGATTACAACAATCTGCCTGGTTATAAAATTGGCCTTCTCCCTATTTCCGGCACCTATATTCCACGCCACCAGGGTGGTACCGCCTACATTTATCGCTGAAAAAATCGCCAGCAAAAGCATAAAGGGTTGATTTGTAATTCCTACAGCCGCTATTGCAGCAGAACTGATCTTTCCCACCATAATCATGTCCACCATGCCGAACAAGGTAGCCATAACCAGTTCTACCAAAGCTGGCCAAGTAATGGATAATGCTTCACGCCGCATAGCCTTTGATTCGTTTACCAACTTAAAATACCTTCTTTCATGTACAATAGCGATTTTATTTATTATACTATTCTTATTTAATTACTTCAAATATTAATTTCTAGAAAATCGAGCGAAATTAAAGGAATTATACTCTATTTCTTAGAATATTACAAGATGTTAATTTTTTAACACAAATAACATTAACTAGTATCCTCCATTAAAAAGTTGTTGTGTAAAATTTTGCACTCTACGAAGCGTTTATTGATATATTATCTCAATGGGATATACTAAGATTATGGAGGAGATAACAATGGATTTGGCTAAAGTAGGAAATTTGATACGCAACTTGAGAAAAGAAAAAGGTATGACACAAAAACAGCTTGCAAATATCATGAACATAAGTGACAAAACCATAAGCAAATGGGAACGCGGCTTAGGATGTCCCGATGTTTCACTTTTACCCGAACTGTCATCCCTATTGGGTGTAAATATTGAAAAAATACTTTTGGGTGAATTAAACCCCAATGAATACTTTGGAGGTAATATGAAAAATATAAAATTTTATGTATGTCCTGAATGCAACAATATCATTACAAGTACAGCAGCTGCTTCCATTTCCTGCTGCGATAGAAATCTTGGTGAGTTAGAGCCTGTTCAAGCCGACGAAAAACACATACTTGATATTGAAACCATTGAGTATGAATGGTTTGTTTCCTCCTCACACCCCATGACAAAGGATCACTATATTTCCTTTGTGGCTTTTGTAACCGGTAATATAATATTAATGGCAAAACAATACCCTGAATGGCCCGTACAGTTACGCTTTCAGAAGTTCGGTCACGGAAAGCTATATAGTTATTGCACCAAGCACGGTTTATCCTATCAAATTATATAGCTGAAAGTGATATTCTCTTAGGATAATGAATAGGATAATTCCCCGTTAATGTATAATTTTTCACAATTCTTGATAATCCTTGTAACAAGTGATAATATGTCTTTACAATATGTTTAAACACTTATGGATTATCTATACTAAATTTAGAGATAAAAAATTACGGGGAGATATATTGCATGAATAAAAAACTGATACTTTTATGCATAACTTTAATATTTATATCCTGCATTTACGTGGGTGTAAAAATTTCGGATAAGGCATCGAATCCTAATTTTAGTAAAGCTTCGGGCTTGGAAATCAAAAATCCCGGTCAAAATACCCAATACCCGGAAGATAGAGAATTGAAAACATTAAATAAAGGTAATGACAGAAGTGCTTACTATAAAAAGGAAGTAATATTGGAACTAAGTTATGGAAAAGAGGAACACAATTTAGGTATTGAAAAACGTAAAACCGATGCAGGGGAAGTCTACGATGTTCCTCAAGCTATGGATATTGATAAAGACGGAAATATATACATGGCAGACCCCGTTAACAAAGCAGTCAAAGTCTATTCAAAGGAAGGTAAATACCTAAACAAAATAGAGTTTAACAATAATGACCTTTTAAAAGATTTTGGCATTGACTCACTAGGCAACATATATGTAATAGGTGAAAAGAAGCTCTATAAGAAAAACTTTGATGAAAATTTATTCACCGACATGGTTTCCGACTTAAATGAACCTCATGAAGTTTTTGTTTCATGGAGTGGGAATGTCAGTGTCCTTGACTATAGCGGCTTATCGGACAACAATCTGAGAGTGCAAAAATTCGATTCAAAGGGTAAATTGATGAAGAAGGACCTGAACGTAAATGATTACAGTATGTACGAATATGAAGATTTAAAAGGCAACACAATCAACTTTTCCAAAATGGAAGGAAATGATTTTAGCCCACAATATAAGTTATCCAAAAATATAATTAGCCATGAGGATAAACAAGAATTCATTTATTCTCCACATCTTCCCAACGGATATTTTTTTACGCAGCTTGAATTTATCGGTTGCGACAACAAAGACAACATATATATGGTCAGGTCAATTGCACCCGATTCGGAAGATTCGGTTGAAGCATATGAGAGAGAAGAAACATGGATTGATATCCTCGATTTGAAAGCAGGAGAGATAAATTCCGTCAAAATCGAAAAGCGTAAAGATTATGGCGGTATATATGGAACCAATCATATGTATAAAGTCGATAAAGAGGGCAACATATTCCAGATGCAAGCGGACACCGACAAAGTAAAAATAATCAAGTACTCAATAGGAATAATAGGTACTTCTCAAGTATATTTACAAAACTCATTTAGCATTCTTCCCTTCTAATCAGCACCCTTTCTATCCAACCCTTTTTATACTTTATTGATATATATCCTATAACTGATATTATCAAGGCACCAATAGTGTCAACAAACAAATCCTTAATGGTATCTTCCAAAGCTTGACGGCCAACAAGCATTGTACCATCTTCTAAAGCAAATTTCTGCATGTTAAGTCCTAACAAACCATCAAAGGTAAACTCATAAAACTCCCACATCACACCGAGCATAATGGAAAAACAAAAAGCAAACAGTGATACAAACAAAGGGCTTATATTTACAGGTACTTTTTCGGTATCATTCAATAAAAGAACAAAGGAGAATCCCAGTGCTCCGAGCATAACACCACTTACGGCATGAAGTATCGTATCCCAATGCCTAAATTGATAGTAAAAGCTCCGCACTTCCCCAAGATATATTGCACAATATAAAAAAACAACAAAAGTAATATACATTTGACTCGGTATCTGTATGCTAAACTTCTTAGATATAATTCCTGGCAGCAACATCATAACAATACCCAAAGTGCATTGCAGCAGCATCAATACATATTCGCTTTCGGGGCGATCTCCTCTATCCCTAATACCGGTAGAAACCATAATTATCCTTACTATGATATATATAACAGACAACACTAGAGAAATAAATACAATCCCCGATACAATTTTAGAAGCTTTAGACCCTTGCATATATATAAGACCACCCCAATCAAAAATTAACCATAATCTCTTTAAATGTACCCTTTCAATATTATCACATTTGAATTATAAGTACTAAAATAACTTTTCGCTATTATAAGTATATAATTGCTTAAGGGAATAGTATGTAAAATTATTTCGACCATTTATTAGTCAAATATAATGCACATCCGGAAAGTAGAGCCATACCCAAAACAGCAGTAGCAACAGCGATTAAAACAGAACCTTTTAAATTTAAGAAAATGAACCCAATCACCACAACAATAAATGTTACCATGGAAAGACCGGCAAGAAAAGCCAAGTACACTTTCAAACTATTGGTTACTGCAAGCTTGACATCCTCTTCCTCGGCACCGGAAGAAACCAAGGATAAATATTCTTTTTCCATTCTCTTTAACTTTCCCGCTATCAATAGCATTAAAATCACTGCCAAAAAAATTACTGCGGTTGCAGGAGCACTAAATTTGCTTTCCACATCCATTTCAAATATTGCCTCTCCCAATTTGGAATGGGCAATAACCGATGGAACGCAAAAAAACATACATACAAAAAATGCTGGAGTGAGTACGTTTTTAGAAGAGGCATACCCTATTGCCATTACTATAAAAGCTACTATATTGACTGTAATAAGGGATGTTTTAAAATCACTGTAAGAAAAAGCCGATGTATTGATAAACAATATTAAAGACAATATATACGCTAAAGATGCAAACAAAATTCTTCCTGTCAAAGTCCATTCCTTCATCTTACCACCACCGCCTGTTTCAAAAGTGCACTGGTAAGACTCTCCCTGGCAGGATTCCAGTCAACCCATATGCATCTATTTCTTATGTCTTTGGATATTACCTTCATAAAGGATTCTATTATATTTGCAGCTTGCCTCTCACAATCGTTATTTATTTTCATTTCATAGCCTATAACATTAATCAACATAATACTTGGTATATTTCCATTCCTAACTGTATATTTTGACATATCTTCAACAGCCTTTTTCAAAGCCTCACTATTGCTTCCGCAAAACCTGGTTATCACTATGAATAAAGGCCGGACACCTACAAAGTGTTCACGGTTGGCATAAATAATTTCAGATAAAGTGGAGGCTTTCTTTTTTACAGTTCTTTTAGTTTCAGTATTATCCCTGACTTTCATCAATTCCTTCAATATTCTGTGATATTGCATTTTTCCAGTTCCCGGAGGAACGACTATTTTTTTCTTTCCAAAGGAAATAAGGGCCACCATACAGTTTTGAGACAAATAATGGTCTGCAAAGCCATTTACTGCTTCTATGGAATACTCAACCACATTTTTGGATTTAGTTCCGTAATTCATTGTGGATGATGTATCTAGGAAAATATAAACGGTTTTTTTGCCTTCCCTCTCATATTCATTTACAACCGGATAAATTTTCCCCCTAAATAGGTTTCTGGAAGTAACTTTCCAGTTTATAGATTTAAAAGGATCCCCGGGACAGTACATTCTAACTTCTTTAAATTCGTTAGTGGTCATTCCCAATGTGGATAAAGCACCCTGCGGCATAGGCACTCTGCATTTTGCCGACAGTCCTCTTATCTTGTGAAGCTCTAGAAGCCTGGGAACTATTTTTACCGATACGTCATTTTTACATACTCCATTTTCCGAATAGTCACATACAGGATGCACAGCTCTCCACTTGGTATCGCTTAGAGAATAGCTTCCCGAAGCATTACACCTTATTTTATAATTTATCTTAATTTTTTTTTGGGAAAAGCCTTTCCAAACTACATGGAAATTGCTGCCTTCCACAAGTTCAAAGCTGCCGTGCAGATCATCACAAACAATTACAGTTCCAAGCCCTGATTCAATAGAAACGTCAAGGCTTATGCTCAAAATCTCTCCCACACTTGCCCGGTCTTTAGATATTCTTTTGGATACTTTTATGCTTTTAGGCACTTCAATAAAATAGCCGATAGCCATAAGACCTAAAGGTATTACGGCAACAGCTATGAGTATGTTGTTTGCCAGCAAAAAAGCTGCAAGTAGCAAAACCAAAAAGACTGTACCTAATTTGGACACATAACTGGGCATTTATATTAATCCTCCTGAATTTCCCCGGGTATAGCTTTTAGGAACATCAATTTTACTTATAATACTTTTTATAACAGCAGAAGGAACACGCCCTTCCATTATGTGTTCCACATGCAAAATTATGCGGTGGGACAATGCTTCAACTGCTATAAACTTAACATCATCGGGAACAACATAATCTCTTCCCGCGATCAATGCATTGGCACGGGAAAGTTTCAAGAGCCCCAAAGCACCCCTCGGGCTTGCCCCAATCCTTACATTGGGATTTGTTCTTGTATTTCTCACAATTTCAGTTATATACATGAGTATATTGTCGTCCACAAATACCTTTTCAGTTTCCTGCTGCAGCAATAAAAGCTCATCCATTGTTATCACGGGGCGAATGTCATTGGTCGGATCGTCCTTCTTCCACTCAATGCGACGCTTTAACACCTCGCATTCCTTCTCCAAGCTATCAAGATACCCCATTGAAAGCTTCATTATAAACCTGTCCATCTGAGCTTCGGGCAAAGGGTAAGTACCCTCCATCTCTATCGGATTCTGTGTCGCCATTACAATAAAAGGCGGTTTTAACGGATAAGTCGTACCTTCTATTGAGACCTGTCTTTCCTCCATCGCCTCTAAAAGTGCCGATTGAGTTTTTGGCATCGCCCTGTTTATCTCATCAGCAAGCAAAAAGTTGGTAAATATAGGACCTTTTTCAAGTTCAAAGGCAGAAGAATTACTTTTCCATATCTTAGTTCCCGATATATCGGAAGGCATCAAATCAGGTGTAAATTGAATTCGTTTCCATTCACAACCCGTAACCTTGGCAAGCACTTTTACAAGTAATGTCTTACCCAAGCCGGGATTATCTTCGAATAAAATGTGACCCCCGGATAAGAATCCGCAGAGAACTTTGTTAAGCAACACCCGGTCACTTGTAACAAATACCTTTTCAACTTCATCAATTATAGTCTTGCATAGTTTTTGTACCTGTGCCATATCCATTGTATACATATACCCCTTTTCCGAAAAGTTTCAAATTTGATGTAATTTTTTCAATAACCATCGAGCGGTTTTGTCTATTTCTTTCATCAATAGCCTTATACTGCTCACTTGTCAGCATGCCCGGAATTTCGGGATCACTATACTCAACAAGGGGAGCAATTATAATGCTTGCAGTATTAAACGGAATACCCGAATTATATATCAAATACATCAAATAGGATACCAATCTGCTCTTCTTACCGAAATTTACATACTCTTCAATATACCGGGTAATAAGTTCAAGGTCTTTGCTTTTGTCGAAATTCATATCCAGCATATGCTTTGCCAGTTTCTCCTCAGGAGAGTATTTGACACTCCCCCACATTGTAGCGGCAATTATTAAAAACACCACCAGCAAAATCAAGAAAATAAAAATCCAACCCGCAAATCCGAAACTCAAGATATCCCTCCTAAACAAACCGGTCAAAAATATCAAAATAAAAATCCCTGTATATTTCCTAAAGTGATTCTTCTTTAACCACATAGCCAATCTTCTGGAATTCTCATTATAAAAAAGCTCTACAAGGGTTGCCATCTGTAGTAATGCCAGAACAACAAAAGATATCATCATGCAATTCGAAAATAACTTCAAAATTTCTTTCCCGAACATATTTCTTATCGAAAATCCCATTAGAACATAGGATAACGATTTCAGTATACATCCTCCATATATACTTGTATAGAAAAAATCGGAAGCTTTGCGAACAATTATTGATACCGCTAATAAAACTACCCAAACGATAGCCGAAAGGTATTTCATTTCCTTAGATAAAAAGGTAAAAAAAAGCACTATCGATATACCGTTTGCTAAATAAACAATAAAACTTGCAGCAAGATTTGACCATCTTCCGACAAAGTAAGTACTTGTAAATGATTTCAAAGAAACTCCTGCAAGTACAATTGCAATAGGAAATATCAAAAAGTAAAAATCTTTCCTAACATTATATAAAAGCCTTCCCGGTAAAAAGAAAATAAAAAACACAAAAACTCCAAAGGCCAAAAGAATTTTCGTATAGACAGACAATTTTTTTGCCGAAGCACTTAAAGTTTGCAAACTATCCCGATACATCCTGTCCTCCCTTCGGAAAACAATTCCTATTCCACTGATTTAAACTTATTTATACACATATAAAACAACTCATAATCCTCTCTTTTGATTGCACTCAAGCTATAAACCGCTTTTTCCATTATAGAAAAAATTTGCTCCAAAATCATATATTTCATAGTTGTTAACCGTGGTTTCATTAATAACAATATCTCTCTAAGAGTCATTTTATTGTTAATATCTGCACTTTCCGAAAACTCTTTCAGCAACAGTTTACCGCATGCTATTACCTCTTCCCTGTAATCCACTATTCTTATGTTCCTCTTTGAGAGTTCATCGGAACCTTCCAACACTTTTATACCGTATGTCCCTTTTCTGTCAAAAACCATTTTCATCTCATCCCGGTTTTTAAATCCATCCTCAAAACATACAGTAATTTCTTCATTTATTCCCCACACATCAGGATATCCTTCCTTTATCTGCGGAAAGTTAATAAATATCCTTGTGTCTTTATTTCTTGAAATATCCTGAACATATTCCGGGACAAAAGTTGCCGGACTTGACAAACCGCAGTCTAGTGCTAGTATCAAATCTTCTTTTTCCAACTTACGTCTTTTAAAAATTCCAAAAACCGCAATGGAAACTATTATAACCACTATCAACAGTAATGCAAGCACAATTCTCATCCAAATAATATACCAAACAAAAATTTTACCGGTGTTACTCGAAGGATAAAAAATATCCGTTCCCATAAACTTAACATTATAGCTTATATTATATCCCTTTACAAAGAAAAAATCTCTATTCGCTGGCAACTTCTCAAATTTCTTTAACTCTACAATTTTGGAAAACTTCCCTTCCTCACCGGATAAAACACTGTCGTCAACATCTTCACCCAAGTAGGTTATATCTAATTTCTGTGCAGGTATCCCTTCAAGAGTGTAGCTGTCTATCAGTCGTCCCTCTATCTTAAAACTTTTGCCGACAACGGTATCAATAGAATCAATCAATATTTGCGTATCGGTAGTAACCCTCATCTCAGGGTCACTTGTAGAAGTCCTATACAAATCATTTTCCAGTAAATCTGCAACCACTTGATACTTACCTGCACCGGTACTGTGTTTTATATCACAGGTAACCTCAAACTTTCCGCCAAAAACTTCTGCTTTGGCATAGGAAAGAGTATTTTCGGTCTTTGACGGTTTTACATAAATAAGTACAGACATACCGTCAAGTGCTTTTCCACTAAAATCTGTAACTGTTCCTGTGACAGTAAAATTTGTCCCCCTTTTTGCTTCGGGACTAACTGATGTAATTTGAGTTATCGTTTCAATAGGAGGTACATAGGACGTGTCATATCCAAATACATCCATAGGAATCCATCCGTATAATTCAAACTTTATCTCCGGATATATATAGGTCTGATCCCTATAAACAATTTGATATGGCACTTCAGGGTTTATTTTATAACCGACAGCCAAGCGACACGGTATTCCCGCCGCCCTTAAAAGATAAGCATAGGCTGACATAAAATCCAAAGTATTTCCAACTCCCCCTCTGTTCATTAGAAACGATATTATGCCGTCATTTTGACCATAATTGTTTTTAACATCATTTTTAAGATGATAATTTTTTAACAAGTAACTCTCCACACTTTTTATAATTTCATAATCGCTGTTACATTCTTCAATAATATCATCAACCAATTTCTCTATATATTCCGGTATAGAAACTGAATAAGGATATGAATCATCGGTATTTGCAAATATAAGCCGATCTAAGCCAACAGGTCTATCGTAATCCATACTGTAGAAATCGCTTATAGTACTTTCCGAATAATACGTTTCGGCTATATTGTAACGATTTACACTGGTACGGTATTTAAAATCTATATTTCCGGATAAAACAGGCAAAAACCCGTTTGAAGGAACAATGGGTTTAATCTTAACCGAATTGTCACTATATTTTTCATCCAAATATTCATCAAAATTGATTACCACTTCCGGTTCTTCATTAACCGCAAACCAGCGGTTATTATAGTAATTCTCCATTACCATTACTTTTAGAAATGGATAATTGGGATAGCCAAGCACTTCAAATACAGGCTCATGAGGTTGTTTTTCATCGGTTAACACAATTGACTCTCCGTTCGATCCGCTGCCAAACGGAATATCAGGTATTGTGTTACCACCTGAAATATCAATATTAGGAACATTTTCAGGCAAAGTATATTCCCCATTTCCGTGCCCTCCACCTTGCTGACCTTCTCCCATGGAGAACCCTCCGTCAAAAGGCTCAGGACTCTTTCGTTCCGAACGTCTTTTCTTTACCCTATCCCGCCAATCGTCATTTCTTTCATAATTATTGCCACCGGATTTTGAAGTTGACTTAGGCTGCTTATCATTCTTGTCCGAAGAACTGCTCTTATTGGTTCCACCTCCACCCGTTCCGGCTTTAGGTAAATTCAACATATTGATCGCAGCCATTAGCAGAAAAGCCGACAACAATGCTACTGAAAGAAATATGGCTAATCTTATTAAGTTATTTTTTAAGTTGGAATTATTTTTACTCATAATAAATATATATTATATAAGATTTTTATGTATTTGTACATGCCAGCAAAAGCCATAATTTTATATTATATAGGTCATTTTTCGAAAGAATTTGAAGTACATAAAAATTTCAAGAACTTAAATAAAAAGCCACGAGTTCCGAATATTCCTTCAGCTCGGCTTTTCCCTTTTCGCTCAAGGCATATACACCTCTCTCAACCTTATCAAACCATCCATAGTGGTTATCCTGCAATATCCTTGATGTTTTTTCCTTATCGGTGCCCAGCTCCTTAAGTTTTTTAGGGCTTAATTCTCCGTACTTTTCAATTAAGGCAGCTATATGTATTGCCTGCTCTCTGTATGCTGTCACAAGCTTTTTGCCAGTACATCCTCCGATATTGTAATCCCCATGTCTATCTGAAAATTCCTTCAAAACTTCTTTCTTTTTCCTGCTTGATTTTTTTATGCTTAAATCTCTGTTGAAGGGTTTTGGAGAAATTGCCTCTTCTACAAAATAAGAATCTCCATTTAAAGACACTAAAAGCAATCCAAGTTCAAGTCTTCTTAACAGATAGCATATGTCTTTCCATCGCTTTGTGTACAATAGCCTACCCTTCTTAGGTACAGCAATATAAACCTTGTCGGTCAGTCTCTGACGTATTGAAGCTTGAAGAATCACATCAAGGTTAAGTGTCTTCTTCATTTCCACAACCAACAACTCATTACTCCGGACAGCCGTAATATCACAGTTTTTAACCTCACCTTTTACCGAGTATCCTCCTTTTGTCAGATAATCTTTAATCGGTAAGTATAAGTCTTGTTCATAAAACTTACTTTCGAGTTTTTCTCCCATTATAACCTCTTTTTTACGAACTTGATAATATCAAATATATTATACAACACTGTATGTTTAAGCATAAATATTCTTACCGGTTGTATTTATAGGCAGCATAATAAAAAAGGAAGTACCCTCGTTTTCTTTTGACTCAAACCAGATTTCCCCTCCAAATTTCCCCTTTATAGTAGAGTATGACAGCATAAGACTCAATCCTGTCCCATTCTTCCCTTTTGTGGTCAACATATATTTAAATATACGAGGTTTCATCTCTTCAGGTATTCCGCAGCCATAATCCTTCACCATGATAAATAGCTTATTTTCCTTTTCATTTATATGAAGTTCAACTTTTTGGGAACAGGACTCTTTTTCGGCATAGGATTGAATGGCATTCTTTATCAAATTGTCAAGTATTTGAATCATATTCAATATATCACCTTGAACAACAACATTTTTATCAACATTTACAAATAACTCCAAATTCGACTTTTTAATGAGAATGTCAGAGTTCTTCAAAAACTTTATTCTATTCTCAAGCTCATCTATTGTAAAATCCTCGTTGGAGTGAGAATTTAATTGAACTGCCTGAGATTTAACGGTTGATATAACATTGGACATATAAGAATTATACTCCTTTAATTTCTTAACCCATTCTGCCATTTCAGAATTGATTTCATAATGATCCTTATCGGTAACAGAACTATCCCCTATAGAATCCCTGTATTCGCTAATTAAATCTTCCAACGCAGTAACAACACCTGAAATAGACATAATCGGTGTCAAAAGATTGTGAGATATACCTCCTATCATATGGCCTAACGAAGCCAATCTTTCACTTTCCCTCAGGCTTTCTTCTATTGTTTCCCTTTCAAGCAGCATGAGTGCTCCCTTTAAAGTGTTGCTAATCTGCCCCCTCAACATTTCAAAAATCATAACATCGTTATTGTTAACTTCAAAACATACATAGCCAAAATGCTCATTTCTAAAGAATAGAGGCATGACAAGATATGTAAATCTTTTATTCTCAGGTATAAATCGCTTAGGGAGAATTTGTGCCGTATTTATTACCCTGTCGCTCTCTTCAATAGTCTTTTGCTCCCCATTATAATAAGCATAAATCATTTCCGATCTTTGGGGTACTTTGAAATTCTCATCAAAAGCCATTTCTTCATCATAGAAAATCGGTCCGTCAAGATACTTAAAAATAAAGCAGCTTTCTATAAAACTCTTTTTCAAAGCAGGCCCAAGTTTGTCGAATAGCTCATCAATTTGGTAAGTTTGTAAGTTCTCATGAATCCTGCAGTTTAGTACCAGTTTTACCGAATTAATATTATTTAAGTCGTTGTCTTCTTTTTTGTAAAAACACCCACAGGATGCCCTTTTTACAAGAACTGACGGTAGCCAAACATGCTGTACCTTATATTCACTATTTAGCAATGATTCCACCGATTTATAGCATATTTCCTTGATGGGTTGTCTAACTGTAGTCAAAGGAGGATTTACCTTGCTTGCATTCAGTGAGTCGTCAAAACCGCAAATAAATATTTTCTTATCCAAGAAATAATCCTCTGTATCTTTCATTTTTTCAATGAATTTCATTGCACCCAACGCCATATCGTCATTAGAAAACACAATTGCATCATATTCCTTATTTGAATGTACAATATCCTCCATTATAAAGTAACCTGTATTAGATACAAAATCACCTCGAATTACCAAATTCTCGTCGTAAGTCATGTTTTTTTCTTCCAAAACTTCTTTATATGCTTCAAGTCGTTCAATTGCTGCATCATTTCCCTCCGGTCCTGTTACAAACAGTATTCTTTTATAATTATGGTCATCGATCAAATGCCTGATAAGCTCTTTCATTCCTGCTTTTGTATCGCAAATAACGCTCAATGCACCGGGTATTGCCACCCCTATTGAAACCAAGGGAATATCTTTGTACTTTTTCAAGAATTGCAAAAATTCATCATACTTTATATATGTAGATATGGAAGAACTGGTTATAATCAATCCGTCAAATCTATCTTTTTCAATAAAACTGTAAACTATGTGGTGTTGTTTTTCAGCAAAATCGTCATGTTTTAAAGATCTTCCTTCGAAAACCATCAAATTGCAGTCCATATCCTCAGCAGCTTGTTTTAACATTAACCAAATGTAGGTCTGATAGCTTCCGTCTATATCATTAATTAGAAGTGCTAGTGTCTTGCGTTTTTTCATCGAATCACCCCATAAGTTTCCGAATTGTTTTTTAATTGGATAGTGCTTATTAAGTTTTTTGTTGCTGCTGAAAACAAAGGTAAAAAATATTAATCATTCAAGCCTATAGCTAATGGAAGTTCAAATACTGTAGATTTTGGAATACTTAAACATGAAATACAAAAACTTAAGAAATATAATACACATAATTAATTATAGCACATTACAATTCATATAGAAACAACAGGCTATTTCTAAATTATGTCATCCTCTGCCCGTGTGTCGAGTAAAGCCGAAAATACATCCAAAAATGCCGCCCGCGATATGAGTGAGTTGTGAAACATTATCATCTTTCAAAAAAGCATCGGCCAATTCATTCCCCAGATATACTATTACCACCAAAACAAGGGTAATAGGTATTTTGCCCTTCTTTATATTGGCAAAGGAACCCAATAAAATAAACATGAAAACAATACCGCTAGCTCCAAGTAATGCGGAATCAAACAACAATATATTCAGCAAACCTGTCATAAAGGCAGTAATTGCCATCATTATCAGTAAATTTTTCGAACCGTATTTTTCCTCCAACATTGGTCCGATTATAAGTATAATGAGGAAATTGCTCAAATAGTGGTTCCAATCGGCATGCCCCAGTACATGCCCAAACAGTCTGAAGTAAAAAAACACATCGGTTAGGCTGCCCCTATAGACCGAAAAAAGCAAACGGGTAGAATAGTAATTTGTGAAGCTACCAAGCAATAATGCAATAAAAGACAATAGGGTATAAGTCAGTATAACCGGAGAGTTATAGTGAAATCGCTTAATCATGCTAAAAATCCTCACTTTCAAATTATTAAAAAATAACTCAATCTATTTCTCAACCTACTCTCATAATATGTCCTGTATTGATTTTAGGTCAAAAAATTGATGGAAAACTTTGCATCAATACACATCCGTATCATTTTTACTAGTCTCTAAATCTCATAAGCTGGTCTTTATAAAAAGTCCATTCAGGGGTATAAAGCTCATCCCCGAAATTCAAACTGTACCAAGGACTTATTTTCGCATCACTGAAATTTTTCAACACATGAATATCCTGAGCTGGCATGTAACTTTGTGCTATCATAAATATTTTTTCTCCTGTGGATTTGTTTTCAGCCATATCCATTACAATAACGCAGTGGCCCGGAAGCTCACCTTTCATAAAAACATCGCCTATCTCCATATCCTCTATATCCACCTTGTCAAGTTCTTGAGATAGGGACAATGTTCCGGCATATGCAAATACCATATCCAAATACTGTCTGAACACCGAGTAATCTTCCGAATAACCGGTTCTCTTCACCCAGTAAGCATTGTTGCCTTCAACTACGATTCTGTATCCGTTTCTCCATTTTGAATACTCAGCATTAAATCCGTTTGTAAAGTTAAAATGTATCTTGTCATAAAGCCCGTTCCGATACAAGTATTCTGCTCTAAACCGCATTACAGCATCGGCACATTGCTGCAAATCTCTATCTCCAACATCCATATCTATCACCGCATCATATACATCTCTTCCTTTTTTCCTTCCATCAAAATAATAAACCTCAGAGCCATGGAGCTTTAGCGGCATATTCCTCAAATAATGTGCAAAAGTTCCTTCGGCAACGGGAATCCTCTCAAACCCTTCCGGAACATCAAATCTCTCTTGTATTGTTGTACCTTCAGGATTTATAATACTTTTTTCAGTTTGCCCCATATCCATTTCACCGGGCAAAACTTCCGAAGCGTTATCAATTTTATCGGTATTATCACCGATATTTTTGACAGAATCGGATGATGCACCTGCTATCCTCAACTCTACGTAGACAGGTAGGTGATCCGAACCCAAATTCGGGCCCGTTTCACGTTTCAAAACCTCTATGTCCTTAGAAACAAGACAATGATCGATAGGCAACGACAACACAGGTAATGATGAAGGCCATGAAAAACCTATGCCATAACCTCTTCTCGAATCGTACAATTCGGTACCTTTTAATAGATTTTGAAAACCGTAAGACCAAGATGTGGCATTCAAATCTCCAAGCAAAATCATACTCCGCTTAAAGTTATCCCTGTTTCGAATAATGGAATCAAACTGATTGTTTCTCAGTTCAAAATTTCTTCTGTTTACAGGAGGAAGGGGATGTGTTGCAAGAATAGACACTTCTTTATCTCCTGTATAAAACTCGGCAGCGGCACTAGGTAAACCCGCATCTCCAAAGTATTCAATTCTCGGATTCAACAACTTAATTTTGCTAAATAGGGCTATTCCGAAATTATCCTCCCTAATCTCCATAACGTTATACTGATATTCTTGTGATAGATTCAAATTGTCAATCCAGCTTTGGTTGACCTCGTTTAAAGAAATAATATCAGGGTTCTTTTCCTCAATATATTTTATAAAGCTTTGATAATCTCGATTCCCGGTCAATACATTAAATTGAACTAGTTTAACAACCTGAGAACTATTGGCATTACCTTTGTCAAAACCGCCATAGGGTATGTACAACGGTATAATAGAAACTATACTTATCAAGAATAAAACCATCGATAGTAAAAATAGTTTTCGTCTCTTAAGTAAAATGCACAATACCAACATAAACAGAAAAAACACAGAATATTGAAAGCGGAAATGGGAAAACAAGTCAAATATCCAGATAAACTTACTAAAGAAACCTCCAAAGGTAAATATGCTTACACACAACATCAAGACACTCAAAATGCCTGTAATAATTATCTTGCCTATCGAGTTATTGGCTTTATCTTTTGAGGCAAGGAAACGCTCTTTTTTGTCCATGCTCCATACTCCTTCTATCTCATTTCAACACAAAAAACACTTATTTAAAAATAAAGCGATACTTATTTAAAATTTACCGATAAAGTTAACCGAATACTTTGTTGTTTTTGAGTATAATTATGAACTATTTATAATCTTTTATCAATATTATAATGTTATAAATAATAAGATAAGGGAGACACCGGTAAAATCACCTACGTCTCCCTTACCTTATATATAAATTAATAACTTACAAAAAACTAATATGTTTTGAATCTTACTTTACTACAATATTTACAATCTTGTTCGGCACATAAATCTCTTTCACTATAGTTTTACCTTCAAGGAAAGGCACAATATCCGGTACTTTTTTAGCTGCTGACAGTGCTTCTTCCTGTGGGCAGTTCATTGGAATCATAACAACTCCACGAAGTTTACCGTTCACCTGAATAGCAATTTCCACAGTCGAATCAACCGTCTTTGCCTCATCATACTTTGGCCAAGAGGCTTGAGCCAAGAATCCTTTTCCCCCAAGTGTCTCCCATATTTCTTCACACAGGTGAGGTGCAACTGGAGAAAGCAACTTAATAAATATAACAAGTTCATCCTTTGTCAGTGAGCCATGGTCGAAAATCTCGTTAATAAGAGCCATCAAAGCTGCAATCGCAGTGTTGAACTTCATTTCCTCATAGTCGTTGGAAACTTTCTTGATTGTCTTGTGGAAGGAAGTTTCCAACTCAGGTGTACTGCCCTCTCCCTTGACGATGTCACATAAACTGCACACACGTTCAAGAAATCTTTTACACCCCTTTACCGAACTGTCATTCCATGGTGCGGCAGAACCGTAATCGCCCATAAACAACACATAGGTACGCAATACATCGGCTCCATAAACATCAACCACATCCAAAGGATCCACAACATTTCCCTTTGATTTACTCATCTTCTCACCGTCAGGGCCAAGAATCAATCCTTGAGCGGTACGTTTTGCATAGGGCTCCGGTGTGTTAACCACTCCTATATCGTATAAAAAGTGATGCCAAAAACGGGAGTAAATCATATGGCGGGTAACATGTTCCATACCACCGTTGTACCAATCTACCGGCATCCAATACTTTAATTTTTCCTCGTCAGCCAAAGCTTCATTATTGTGAGGGTCCAAATAACGCAGGAAGTACCAAGATGAACCTGCCCACTGCGGCATTGTATCGGTTTCGCGTTTTGCAGCACCTTTACACTTCGGACATGTACAATTTACAAAAGATTCTATCTTTGCAAGAGGCGACTCGCCGTCCACACCCGGTTCGAAATTCTCTATCTCCGGCAATCTCAAAGGCAACTCCTCGTACGGAACCGGAACTACTCCACATTTGGGACAGTGAATAATTGGAATAGGCTCACCCCAGTATCTTTGACGGTTAAAAGCCCAGTCCTTCATCTTATATTGAACTCCGGCTTCTCCGATGCCACGCTTCTCCAATTCTTCAATAGCCCGTGCAATGGCATCCTTTTTGTTGGTATATCCATTAAGGAAATCCGAGTTTACCATTTCACCGTCACCGGTATATGCAGCCTCCGATATATTACCGCCTTTTATTACTTCAATAATTTCTATTCCAAATTTCTTTGCGAACTCATAATCTCTCTCATCATGGGCAGGCACTGCCATTATCGCACCGGTACCGTAGCCCATCATTACATAATCTGCAATATATATCGGAATACGCTTTCCGTTCAAAGGATTAATTGCTTCTAAGCCTTCAAGGCGTACCCCGGTCTTTTCCTTTACAAGCTGTGTACGTTCAAATTCTGTCTTCTTTGAACACATTTCCCGATATTCTTCAACTTTATTCATGTTGGAGATTTCTTTTGCATACTTGTCAATAAGCGGATGTTCCGGTGCCATAACCATAAAAGTAACACCGAACAGTGTATCGGGACGAGTGGTATAAACTCGTAACTTTTCTTCTTTATCGGCTATTTTAAAGTCAACAAACGCTCCGGTGGATTTACCTATCCAGTTCATTTGCTGTTGCTTTATGTTGGGCAGATAGTCAACTTCCTCAAGGCCTTGCAGGAGCTTTTCAGAGTATTCGGTAATACGCAAATACCAAACATCTTTTGCCTTCTGTACTACATCACTTTTGCAGATATCACATTTACCGCCTTGGCTGTCCTCATTGGACAACACAACCTTACATGAAGGGCAGTAATTGACTAAGGCTTTGCTACGGAAAACCAAGCCCTTTTCAAACATTTTGAGAAAAATCCACTGAGTCCATTTGTAATAATTCTCTTCTGTTGTGTCAATCACTCGAGACCAGTCAAAGGAAAAACCCACTTTTTTAAGCTGCTCGGTAAATTTTACAATATTATCGTCGGTTATCTTCCTCGGATGCATTTTGGTTTTAATAGCATAATTTTCAGTTGGCAATCCGAAAGCATCAAAACCGATTGGAAAAAGAACATTATATCCTTCCATGCGACGTTTTCTGGAAATAACCTCAAGACCGGAATATGCTTTGATATGTCCTACATGCATTCCCGCTCCGCTAGGATACGGAAATTCCACCAAGGCATAAAACTTAGGCTTGTCGCTATTGTCCTCCGCACGGAAAACATTTGCTTCTTCCCATTTCTTCTGCCATTTGGCTTCTATAACTTTAAAATCATGTTTCATTTATTTTACCTCCAACGTAACACTTATATTAAACTTTTGTATTTCAGAATGTGTATATGTACTTATCTATAAGCATTCCCTTTATTTCAATTGTATATTGATGAAAACAATTATCCTATTATCATAATTTAAAAATTATAACTTAACACCGTAATTTTGTCAATCTTTAACACAGTCCAAATTCAGTCTCCCCACCGCCTACACCAATAATTTTATCCATGTTCAACAAAATTCATTTTATTTTTTCTATCAATATATAATAATGAAATTATTTTTCAATTATCACTTCGCCCTAAAGCCAAAAAAGAAAAGCTTCCTTAATAATTAGGAAGTTCTTCTTTTACAGGGAAATTTATTGTATTTTAAGATAATTGTACATCAAAACTAAAGTTGCCGTTCTTTCCCCAATAGCAAGGAAAACCATAGCTAAAATTCCAATCAACTTCTTCACTTTTACCAGTATTACATCATAAATATTCCTAATAACTTTTAGTAATCTTACTTTTAAACTTCACAATTAGACTTTGTATATTGCCAATATTTAAAATTATCATCATGATAAAATATGTTATTAGACCTAACAATACTTGAAGCATCAAACCGATAAAACCATACAGGTAGAATAAACTCCTCCACAATACAACACCCATTATAACAGCTGCAAAAGTGATTTTAGCAAATTCTTTAATTGGAAATTCCAGTTTAAAAACTTTACTCCCAAGATACGCACTCAAGACAATTGACAGAATATAAGAAACAATAGTAGAATATGCAGCTCCATAAAATGAATATTCGGGTATCAATATAATATTCAAAAAGAGATTGGCAGCTGCCGCCAAAACAACCGGAACAATTTGTAATTTTGTATTTTTTCCTAATTGAAAAGCCAAATCAAAATAATAAAATTTTATTCCTTGAATGAAAACACCTATAGTAATCAATGCAAAAATAGGTGCTGCATTATTTCTAAATTCTTTACCAAGAAAATTCTCAGTTATCGGACCACTAAGAATAAGCATTGCAATCATGGCAGGTACAGAAAACATCAAAAGATACACAGTATTGATTTTCACTTGTTTTCTACACGCTTCAATTCCATCTTGTTCTAATGCCTTCACAACTAAAGGATATGCCGCAAGATTAATAATAATCATTATCATCATTAATATCTGTTTGGCCAAATCATAGGAAACTGAATATAATCCAGTGGCTTCTGCTCCTTGAATCCAATTGATAAAAAAACGGTCTGTACTATAAATAATTGCTTCCATTGACAGCATTGCAATGAAAGGAAGGGAATAGACTATAACTTCTTTAATAATCCGAGTATCCACCAACGACGTATTTATGCCCCATAATGATTTGGGCAAAATCAAAATTAATGAAGTAAAAATCCCGCAAATCAGCCCAAGAATTATACCATTACTCCCCATACCTATATTAATGAATAGAATCGAATAGACCAACGATGTAGTTACCTTTATTACCATTATTATTCCAAAAGTTTTAGAACGAAGTTCCGATCGTAAATATTCCGTAAATATATCAAAAACACTTTGCATTACCAACAATATGATTGCCAATATCCAAAAAGTTAAAATTTCGTTTCTATTCGGTATAAAGAAGTATACTATTATTCCCGCAGTAATGAAAAATATCTGCAACGAGACAAATATACAAGTTATGGAACTTAAAAATCTCAACTTATCAACACCGGAATACTTGGGATTAAATCTGAGTAATCCCATTCTAAGCCAATGGAAAAATGTTGTATTTATTAATGTGACTATAGATATTATTACTGCATATATGCCATATTCATCCGGAGTTAAAAGTCTGGTGTATATTGCTATAGCTAAAAAATTAATTATCCCCGGCAAACCTTTGCCCAAAAAATAATTCACTATGTGTTTAAACATTCAAAAACCGCCTCTTATTTATGAACTTTCGATTTATTGTAATTCAATTTAATATAAACAAATAAGACAAATTCAATAAATTTTCCATACATCCAATTGTTTTCAAAGATTACTTCGAATTTCAGCTATAGATGAGACCATTTTATTAACATCTGTTTTATATAAATTTTGCAATACTACAGTAGTTCTCAAGAGCTATAAACAAATTCTATTATTTTTTTAACATATATCTCATCTTCCTTTTGAACAGTATGTAATACTTGGTCACAGATATTATTAAATTGCTCTGGATCTATGCTGAAATAGTACTCATATAGCTTATCAGCAAAATTTTCATCATTAGGCTCCAAACCAACACCTACATTTTCAGCTTCTACCTTTTTATGCTTATAAGTACCTGTTTCCACAAGTTGAGGAATCTTAAAGTTCAAGCCATCATAATACTTATTTGAAATAGCATATTTTATTTTATTTTCTTTATCGCACTTATAGCTATTGTTTAAAATATCTGCTGCTTGCAACAACTTAAATTTCTCAAGATTATTATAAGCACCTGTAAATTTCACGTTTGATATATTATTATCTTTACAATACTTTTTAAACTTCTCCAAATCAGGTCCTGAACCGTGATAAATCAAATTAAACCTTGGATCTCCCTTCAATTTATCAATTATTTGTCTCTGATGTTCAAAATACCTTACAGTTCCAATCCAAACCATATTTAAGGTCTCACCATAATTTTTTTTCACAAAGGAATACTTTGCAGATATTTCTTTTGGATTAAAATTATGTACTATTTCGTATTTATAATTTTTAGGCAAAAAATATTTGAATGCCTCCGAAGATATACATGTAAAGTAAGAATTGAAAATCAACTTTTTTTCAAAGCAGTAAAAAATCTTGTTATGCTCATAGCTGTAATCTCTAATATCAAAAATATATTTATTTTTATATCTATCAATTAATAAATTAAATATTATGATACCTGATAATGTAGAAAGTACAATAATTTTATCATAGGAACGTTCTTTTATTTTTTTATTAAGCCATCTTGCATATCTTATAAAATCCAGAATTTTTCGCATCGGTGATTTATTTAGCTTTGATTTCAGATTATATGACAAATAATTATCAGCATATTCATTACTGTTTGCTTCTCTATTCCAAAAAAGCACCTCATATTTTTGATTTTCCTTGTCTAATATATTTGTATACTTAACCAAATACGGACAATATTTTAAATCGCCAATAAACACTATGCCTATCACAAAATCACCCCAATCATTCCACTAACTGTTCTACTGCGACAGTCATTCAGAAAAACAATACCAATTACTCTCAACCAAATAAAACTTTAGAATAAAATTACTGCTTCTACTGTACTTGTATTGAAGCAGTTTTTTTGTATCTCATTATTGATATTTGCATATACTAGCCCTCACTTACACATTATAACAAACAACCGATAAGATCTCAAAAGAAAATATAAACATGACGGTGCCGATTTAATGCAGGTTAAAAAATAAAGTTTTCTTTGTCAGCCTCATCAATGGCATCCTTTAGTTTGCACAAAAGAAGAACTTCCTTAAAATTAGGAAGTCCTTCTCTTACAGGGGGATTTATTGTATTTGAAGATAATTGTAAATCAAAAGAATTGCATCGGCTCTTGATAGTTTATTCTTCGGTCTGAAGTATTCTCCATCTCCGCTAACTATTTTAAGCCCTTTGGCTATTACCACATAACCTATTAAATTCGGGCTTATCTCATCTTTATCTTTGAATGTACAATTGAAAATGTCTCCGAGTTCTGCCACTTTATCGTATTTTAACACTCTAATGAGAAATTTTACGCTCTCTTCCCTTGTCAACGATGCCTCAGGATCCTTTTCATCCTGCTTCACAATTCCCTCTCTTATAAGCAATAAATATAAATCTTCAACTTCTTTATCATCCTTTATGGCAGTTTTTCCATAGAACCGATACCCCACGTTTAGAATCTGGGATACAAGCAATAAGAAATCTTTTTGTTTTATCTCTTCATTTGGTCTGAATTCAGGACCTTCAAGGGCTATTCCGTTTTCTGCCAGAAGTTTGATAACTTCTTCAGCATAATGTCCCGAGATATCATTGTATTCCTGCATTTTATTTTCTTTGTACGGTTTTCCGTCATAACCTAAAATTTCACCGGTAAAAGCATCAAATATTATAGGCTTGCTCTCGTCAAGGGCATATACAAGCCTTAATTTTGCATTTCTTTCGGGTAGCGGTTGTAAAGAGCTCAATTTAAGTGCATCAGAGTTTATGCTTGTATTGTAATCCATGCGATATTGAAGACTTAATCCCATTTCAGAAAACAGTTTTTCATAAATCTTATCTATCGGTATTGCGTTTTCCACTGAAGGAAAAACCGGTTCAAACCATTGAATATTGAAATTTAAGATCCTTCCATTGACTGCATCAAAGATAACCGAAATATTGTTTTCGGGGAACAGAACTCCGTTCACGTTTCTCACATAGTTGAAACTATATGTTTTCGGTTTTTCTTTTTCATCAAGGAATATCCTGTAATCATCCGTTTCCTGATATTCGGTCTGTGCAAATTTTTCCGGTACCAATTCCTTAATTATTTTTTCCGATTCTTTTCTTGATTCATTTATGTCAAATTTGGGTTCCTTGTCGTCAATATCATTATAAGTTCTGCTAAAGCTCCTAATCTCTCCGTTTTTAGCATCAACAGTCACATATACATAATCAAATCCCTTGCTGGCTTCTGAAATTCTCTTTTCAAAATATAAACGCCAAATAAAATCATCCTTAGAAGCCCAACTCCTGCTTAAGCCGGCACTTGACAAAATATAATTTTCATCAAGTTCCAAAAACTTTATTCCCTTTATTTTCTTTTCCACTTCTTCCTGGGTAAGAAGTTTTGAAACTTCATTAACCGCTTCAATTTCCTGTGGAGAAAGTTCTATACCGCCCTCACCGACTGCTATGGCATCTTTCAGTTTTTCATTGTAAACAGCATCGTCAAATCCATAGTAATAGTATCCTAAAAATACCTTTTCACCGGTTAATGCATCAATATAATAATTAGAGTTGTATTTCGGTGTATAGGCTGCATATATTTCGGTTTTATCGTCACTAACTAAAGAATTGTATGTAAGTCTCAAACCAAGTTTCTCAATATATGCTTTTTGAGCTTCCTCAATGTTTAATACCTTCTCGAAAGAAGGAAAAATCAAATCGTTATCCCACTGCTTGATATATTGCTGAATTTCACCCGTTCTACGGTTTATTGATACACTAATGTTGTTTTGAGGAAATGGTATACCGTTGTAAGTTCTTATGTAATTGAAGTAGTATACGTCATCACTGAGCACTGGTGGATTGGTATCGATAAATTTTAGGCTATCATATATTTCCGGGTTGATCTTTTTTACAATTTCCTCAGCCTTTGCCTTTGCTTCCTGACGATTTATTTTAAAAAGCCTTTTTATATTGTCATAAACTGAATAATCGTAAAAGCTGTAATTGATTATATCACCATTGTTATCAACACTGGCAGAAATAGTACTTCCATCGGTAGAATACCAATACAAGTCCCATATTCTCCTGTCTCCTATGCTACCTACTCCATAATCGAATTCCTTAAAACCGTCAGGAATTGTAAAATATTGTTTTACAGTTTTTATAGCAGCTTCAAGTCCCTCATCGGCCGCGAATGTATATATGGGCATACATGCAACGGTAAATACAGCAACCGCTAAAATAAGTGCAATCTTCCTAATCAAATTAATCACTCCTCATCTATTTTTCTTATGTTATTAGATAAATTATGCAATAAAAAAGTTCCCTAATATTTTTCTTTTTTATCATTCTATCAAATTTCAGTTATTGGATAAACAAAAGTTTTAATGGACAAGTTGTTAATATTAACAAAAAACAAAGTCTATCCGAAAACTCATATTTTTTGCAAAGGATAGACCCATCATAATAGGGCAATTTATAAAAGCTTGAATACTACCATACTCAGATATTCATATCAAAATATTTTATCAATAACATGCTTTGACAGAGATTTCTACCATCTAATTGGATAGCGCAGTTTCACCTTTTAAAATTTTATCCAGGACCTCTCTAAGCTTTGTTGAAGAAGTGCCTTGAGTATAGGGAAAATATACGATATCTACACCAACTTCTCTAAATTGCCTCTCAAACTCATTCCATTTGTCCGTACCCTTCCAATCACTGCCTACAAACATAACATCAAATTTATACTTCTTCCAAGCTGCCATTTTGTCCATGTTCTCTTGTGCCACTACTTTATCAACGTATTTAATGCTTTCTATAATTGCTTTACGTTCTTCAAAAGGTATAACAGCTTTTTTATTTTTATATGAAACCAATTCATCCGTTGTAACTCCAACAATCAAGTACTCGCATTGCTCCTTGGCTCTCCTTAAAATGTTTAGATGACCTATATGAAACATATCAAATACACCCGTTGTATAACCTACTTTATACTTTTTCACAATTACTCCTCCCTTGAGAATAGCTACAAAAATACCAACAATCATTTAAGTTATCTTTTTCTCATACTTTGTATCTTCTTAAGTTCTAAAACTCTTTAGTTCCTCTATATAAAATTTCAACGGAAAATGCTCTTTATTTCACTGATTTTTAAAAAGTTTTTTATAATACTTTAGAATAATTTTTTTGTAAATGTATTTAAACTCTTCTGTATTTCTATAGGCCAAGACAAATCCTGCATTAACTAAAATTACTGTCACTAAGGCTTTTATCAAAAATTCAAGTAATAAATTAGGCAATCTAACCAGGCTGACACAAAAGCCCACAGCAATATTAACTGCAAAAACGGTTATCAGGTAAAAAACAGATTTTTTGTAAAACGGGAAAACGGATTTTTTAAATGCATGCTTATGCACAACATAGGGGTCATACCATATGCTAATAGATAAATAAGCTATCAAGGTTCCCAAAAAGACACCTATGGTACCATAATATTGAACAAGGATTAGTGAAAATACGATGTTGATAAGGGCTGAAATTGCCGGCCTAAATTGGCCTTGAACAAACAATCCGAAGGTATTTCTAAAAATATTATAAGCCCCGGAAACTCCCATAAAGTAAAAATTAAGCAACAAAACAATCACAACATATCTATCCAGTAAATATTTTTCACCAGCCCATAAAGTTATGAAAGGTTGTACAAGAATGTTCAAACAGATAAAGACAAAACCGTATATCCATGAAGTTATAAATACTGTCGAATTATAAATCAAATACTGTTTTTCTACATCTTCAGTGGAATTTAAATTACCGATGCTGGCACTTAATGCTCTTAAAGGCGACTTTGTCAATGCATAAACAGTTCTTGTAATCATATGATAATTTGAATACAGACCAACTGTACCTATTCCCACAAAAGAAGCCAATATGATATTATCGGTGCTATTAATTACGATATTTGATATTTTATAAAGAACCAAAGCTCTTACATCTTTAAATATACTTTTCTTTTCATCTTTCTCCAGTCCGATAGGTTTATCTTTTATATAACTATACTTTTTATCGCAAAATAAAGAAATTGCAACATTATGCAACAATGTAGCCAATACTTGAACCGCGAGATAAAATAAAAAGTTTTTATAAACAAGCAATAAAACTATTTGAATAATGCTTAGTATTATCGTTTTAGCAATGTTAATCATTTCAGCAATATATTCTTTTTGGTCGGCAATCAAAAGTGATTTTTTGTACACAAAAAGATAAGAAAACACACTGTTCGCTAGATAGAGTATATAAATCACCCGGATATCTTCAATAATCTTTGGCGGTGATTTTATAATGTAATCCAAAAAAGGAAGAATAAGAAGCCCCATTACAGTTACAAGAATTGCAATTGCTTGATAGGCTTTCCTGTAAAATGCAAGCAAAGAATTAATCTTTTCTTTATCATTAATTGCTACCGGACGATACAGTTTGTAAATTATTGCATTTCCTATCCCAAGTTCCGCAAGCGAAAAAAGGGTTAATATGTTGGAAAACAAACCGTTTACTCCCAAATACTCGCTACTTAATGTTTTAATAAAAACAGTTCTTACAGAGAATCCAAGGAGAGACACGATAATATTACTAATAATACTAAAACTTGCATTCCTCAAAGAATTAGTTACTCTCGATTCCTTTTTCATTTTCACTACATTCCTTTAAACATCCAAATGATTCACAATACTTCAATTTCATATTGTCATCCAAATCCAATCTTAAATTTTTATACATAGCTTCTTGTTTTTCTTTACTTGGGATTTTCAAATAATCTCCGTATATTTGGGTTAAATAATCTATTGTCCTATCGGGAGCAATTAATTTTGTGTCCTCAAATTCAATCAACCGACCTTCTCCATATATACTCTTGTCCATAACTTGTTTGTTATAGTCATAATGACTTGCCATACTGCATAAAAAACCACTATCGATATTGTTGTACTTAGTCATGGTTTTGGTCATACAATCAACAATTTTTCTTTGGGGTATTGGCTTTGACAATAATTGAAACGATCTTATAATAAACTTTTTGAATTTTTCCCATATAGTTTTGGGCTCATAGTGTTCTACTACTTTAAAGCTTGTAATTTTTCTTAAAGTTTTTATTTTCCATCTCTGGATCTTTCTTTTTATATAACCTTTAGGTACAACATCTAACGGAAATATATCAAGATTCAATCCATTTCGTGAACTGACTGCATATCTTTTAGCGTTGTATTTCCTAGTCCCCTTTACAAGTATTTTGGTTTTCGGTGTGTAAAACATTTTATCGGTTCTTATATTTTGGACAAAATACTCACTGGGGAAATCCTTCTCAACAAGGATAAGAAACCTCTCATAATCGCTTCTGGGCATTGCAACATCTGCATCAACATCCCAAGGTATAAAACCTTTGTGTCTCACTGCCCCCAGTAAAGTTCCACCAATAATGTAATACTTTAAATTATGCTTTAAACAAAACTTATGAAATTCTTTCAGTAAATCAAGTAAAATACTATGTGCAATTCTAACCTCATCCGAATTCACGTCAATTACCTCCATATTCTCATCATGTTTCTTTTCTAGGCGTAATGAACATGGTAGATATACCTAAAAATATCTGTATGGTTGAATTTATAGACATAAATGAGTGTGAGAACATACCGCTTAAAAATACTACCAGTATCGGTAAAATATTATAGAATCCTGAAAATGAATAACTTTCGAGTAACTTCTTAATAACTAATCTTGCAACTTTCCAATAACAAATTAATACAAAGAAACTTCCCACCAACCCAAAAGTCGCAATTTGCTCAATTATTGCATTATGAGCCATCATTGGAATGCCCATCCTATTATAGTTGCTTCCAACTCCAAACAATAAAACAGTTATATCATTTATAAATTTTTCAATATATAAGTTCCATATTTCAATTCTTCCATTTGACATATCTCCACGAGGCGGTTCCAAAAAACGATTTATTGCTCCCCACATTCTTTCCGATATCAATCCATTTGAGATATTTAAAAAGTAATAAATTCCAATTGCAACTAAAAATACAACAGTCCATCCTTTTATAGTTTCGGGAAAATACTTTCTAAGCCTGGGCAATATCAGCCATGCCAAGCAAATTGCAAAAATAATCAAAAAAGTCCTTGATTGTGTGTATAGCCCTATTAAAGCGATTAAAACAAACAATACAAATAAATTATTTTTTTTGGCAATGTACTTACTATTCCACATAATAATTATCTGAGCAATTGAATAGGAGCATATAATGGCTAAAGCATTGGAATTACTGCTGTTTGATATAGCCAACCTATTAAGGGCCTGAATACTCGGGTTTGCAATTACAGAAAGTAGTACTTGGCTAATAAGACCGACTGAAAGAAACATCACTGAATTTTTATACAAATCCAATAGTTTTTCACTTCTTTTTGTGAATATCTCCAGGCAAAAGAACAATAGCATAAAGTTTTTCACCGCTTCTAACATTTCGGAAGCAGAAGAAAACCTGAAAAAATAATTGACTGTGTAAAGAAAAAAGATTAAGCACGAGAGTAATAATTTACTGTTGTTCTTGTCTTTCCCGGTAAAATATTTCACATAGAATATTGCTAAAACTACCAAGTTGACCGAAATTCCCCAAAAAGTAAACAGCCTATTGGTCGGCATGATAAACATAAGCATATAAAGTATGGTTTGCTCATCTGCAAATATACCATATAAGACAATTAAAGCCGCTCCCGCCAACTTTAAAATCGGTATATTAAAAGCTTCACTTATTTGTGCTATAAGAACAGCAGTAAGCAATATAAAGATTGTTTTCTTATTTATCGCTTTATTTTCCATTTCATTATTGCTATTACAAGGTTCTAACAGCAAATTTTCACCTTCTTATTCTTTTTAATACCTTACCTGGTTTACAGTTTTGAAAGTATAAACTTTTTCCATTGCTCAAATACTTTGTCATAACTAAATTCCTTCATAGCCTCAGCAGCCCTTTTACCCAATTCATTAGCTACTTCCGGGTTATCTATAAGATAAGCAATGGAATTTACAAGGCTATCTACACTATTGGGTTCAGCTAAAATACCCCTCTCATTATTCTTCAATAGCATTGCCGGTCCTCCGGAAGCACAGTTTGTTGCAACACACGGTATCCCCACTCCCATTGCTTCAAGCAAAACATTGGGAATCCCCTCGGTTCTAGACGATAAAACAAATATTCCGTCTTTTCTAATTGATTTTGCAACATTTTCAGTAAACCCGCAAAGAAATGCTTTGTCACAAAGATTCAAGTTTTCAATCTGCTTTTGAAGTTTTTCCTTTTCCGGTCCTTCTCCGTAAATGTACAATTTGTACTCGGGATATCTTTTGCTTAAGACTGAAAAAGCATCAATAAGAATATCAAAACCTTTATCGCGACAAAGTCTTCCGGCAGACACAATACTTTTTTCCCTTAAACCGAAATAGGGTTTTATCTCTTCTCCTTTCACTATATACGGATTAGGTATAACAGTTGAAATAGCTTTTATTTTTTCACCATAAAAATCTTGTGCTTTTTTCGTTTGAAAAACCAAACCATCATATTTTGGAAACAGAATTTTGGAAAGTATAATCCAGAATTTTTTCTTTGTGTGCGGTGCCCCTCTTTCGGCTCCGATTAATTTACCTTTCCAATTAATCAATGCAAGCTTGGCAAGAACCATTTTATTGGCAGTAAAAACAATTGCTACATCAATACTATTCTTAATAACAGTATTTCTTATTGCTTTCATTATCCTGATATAGTTCAACAATCTTTTTATAGGGCTTGAAGGTGCAACTTGGGCTTTATAGTCCTCATAATATAGTATTGTCTCATTCTCATGTTTGAAAGCTTTGTTTTTTTCCAAATCATGAACCAGTATAAAAACATTCTTAAAGATACTATTTAATTCTTTCACGGTATAACTCAACATCTTTGATGAACCATCGTACCCCAATCCTGCACCTATATATAGAACTCTCAGATTTTCATGGTTATAATTCATTTTTTCACCTTCAACCAGTGCTTTTGGACATAAACTCACTTCTCGAAATAAACTTTGTAAAATACATATCCCATAACTTTTATTGGCTGGCAAAATCACTCTCTCAATTTTCCTCTTAAATAACAGTAAACCTCAGAACTTAATATTCCGGGAAAATAATTTAATTTATCTTTCAGATTGTATCGAAACTGAGTTTTGTTTGAAATATTATACTCCGATATAAATACTGCCAATGAAGCAATCCAGGAAAAAATCTCGTCCAGTTTATTTATTGTATTCGTGTCCTGTTTCTTCCACACTCTTAAGAGTGCTCTTAAGTTTTTATGGTTGAAAAGTCCCAATTCCATAATTTCATCGGATAACACCAGTTTGAGAATTTCATCCGAAAGTTCATTTCTTAACCATTTTCCGTATTTATGGTGATGCTTTAATCCTATTTTATTGTATTCCGAACCACCGTCAATTGTTCTTCCGTTTCTAGCCCAGGGTATGTTATATACATCACCGGGAAGGGTATGCAAAATTTCCTTATAAACTAAATTGCTTCTTTTCTTAGGATCAATAGACCACATTAGCCCAAAGGTTTCTGGTGAAGTAAAAAGTTGATATAAGGGAATTTTATCTCCTATAATATTCATACAAGCTTGGAGTTTTCTTCTCATATAGTGCATTTCTTGTTCTATTTCGCGATATTGATACTCTTTTTCCCTATATACTTTTTTTCTATAGGAATAAGCATCATTTAGAACATGATTATATGCTTTTCTAACCGCGTCATCTCTCAGAATTCCATAAACATTCATTTTTTTACCGACTATTGGTTTTAACTTTAATACATGTCTACCGGAGAATTCTCCTCTTCCGACACTGTCACCATAACTTCCGGCTATTATTGCATCAATACCTTCTAAATCTTTGATCTTGCTCATAGCATGCAGATGGCACGGAGAAAACTCAGCACCCATTTTTCCGGCCAAATAAATATTCTCTCTTAAAACTTCCTGTGAAATATTGAGATGTTTATTTTCCCATCCGTACCTTTCCGATATGTCTTTCGCATAGATAACATCTCTGCTTTGTTCCAATCCCCAGGTTATCGACACTACATTGCCCTCATATTTCCCTTGTAACTGCATCTCTTTTATCAATCCTGCAACAATTCTACTGTCAAGTCCTCCCGAAAGCAGGATACCGATATTCTTTTTATCATTAATATAGGACTGTAACTCTTTAACTAAAAAATCTTTTAACTTTTTGGCAACTTCATCGGGATTTATGTCAATATAATTATGTTGCGGAATATTTTGAATAAAAGAATTTTCCAAGTTAAAGCTATTAAAGGAACTCATCCAAGGTAACCGCTTTATTCCTTGAACCAATGTTCTGTTACCCAATAAAAAACTGCAATTAATTATTTCAACAACACCAACAAAATCTAAATTTCGAATACCTTTTCCTTTTTCTAAGGCTGACTTCATATCTAAAAACAACTCTTGAGAATCGTCACTTTCTATAAAAAACGGGTAATAATTACCTAAATGGTTTGAATATTTACTGTATTCATGAAGCAAACTTTTTTCACAACTCATAATTGTAAAGTCCCTTCGCTCTATAATATTCTGTTAATGATTTCTAAAGTCAATAGCTAAACTTCTCTTCATATTTTTTAACAACAGATTTTATGTCGTATTCTTCAAGTATTCTTTTTCTTGCTTTTACATTTCTATCTGCTTTTATGTTCTTCAAAGCATCGGCTAATGCCTCGGCCATGCCTAAATAATCTTTTGCACTGACAACATAGCCGGTATCGCCCACTAATGCCTTTGACTCCCCAACATCTGTAACTACACAAGTTAATTCACATGCCATTGCTTCACCGATGGAATTTGAAAAACTCTCCCCCAGAGATGACGATACATATACATCTGCAGCAGAAAGCAATGCCGGTATATCATCTCTCCTTCCCAATAAAAGAACTCTGTCCTTAAGATTAAATTTTTCCATCAAGGATGTTAATTCAGTGTTTGATTCATCTAAATTTGCACCAACCATAAGCATTTTGTAACTTTCTTTGTTTTCATTCAATTTATATAAAGATTTGAATAAAGTATGATAATCTTTCTGAATATTCCATCTCCCCACTGTAATAATAACCTTCTCGTCCAAATCAATATTCAACTCTCTTCGTATTTCAAATCGAGAATTTTTATCAAATTTGAATTTGTCAAGCTCAAAACCGTTTGGTAAAATAGAAGATTTTTCATTCTTAAATCCGAAAAGTAAATGATTTTTGAAAGCCTGTTCCGAATTATAAGTTATGGCATCAACATATTTTGAAAGCCATGAATTAATCTTAACAATTTTTAAGGTTCTGGCTTTATTTGAATTTTTATCCAGGTTACTGTGGCGTACATTCCAAAGCAACTTTTTCTTTAGCAATATCTTTGCTACTAAAAACCCAAATAAATCGGAATGATAAAGCCACGTACTTATCAGATCAAAATCTGCACATATTCTTTTAGCTTTAAAAAGAGACGGTATTAGATTTTTGTAACTGATATTCAATGTATGAACCTTAAATCCTTCGTTCCTTATTTTTTCACCAATTGTTCCCTCGTCGGTCAAAGAAATAACCTCATGATAATATTTAGACCTATCGGAATACTTTAAAATCTTGTAAAGCATACTTTCCGTTCCACCGCTTCCAAGACCGCCAACAATATGAACAATTCTTTTCATCATAATCTCCTGCTTATTACAAATTCTTTTTATACCATTCTATCGATGCTTCAATCCCTTTTTCAAAACTCCAACTTGGATTATAGCCAAGCCTCTCTTTTGCCTTGCTGATGTCGGCATTACTATGTCTTATATCACCTTTTCTAAACGGTCCAAAGATAGGCTCGATATTTTTACCAAGGGCTTTGCAAATCAAATTGTAGACATCAATTAAATATTCTCTCCCACCGAAAGCGACGTTAAAAACTTCTCCCGCTATTTCCGATGGAGCTTTACACGCCCTTAAATTTGCCTCGATTACATCCTCGATGTATGTGAAATCTCTACTTTGTTTTCCATCTCCATATATCATGGGTTGCTCATCATTAAGCAATTGCTTGATAAACTTAGGAATTACAGCAGCATATTCCCCGTTGGGATCTTGTCTCCTTCCGTAAACATTAAAATACCTTAAGCCATAAGTATCCAAACCGTAAAGTTTTGAGTAGATCTTGCCGTATTGCTCATCAACCATTTTTGTCAAAGCATAGGGAGATAAAAGGTTTCCTTCCCTGCCTTCCTTTTTCGGAAGATTAGGTTCATCTCCATATACCGACGAACTGGAGGCATACACAAACTTCTTTACCCCGTTTCGTCTTGCTGCTTCCATCATATTCAAAGTTCCTCTGATGTTTACTTCTTCATATAAAAGCGGCATCTCAATACTTCTCGGCACACTTCCCCAAGCTGCTTGATTGAGAACATAATCCACGCCCTCACAAGCTTTCATACATGTGTCGAAATCGGTGATGTCCCCTTTAATAAAAGTGTATCTGGGGTTATCAATAAATAGATCTACATTGGCTTGCTTGCCATTTGACAAATTATCAAGACATTTTACTCTATAACCCTTATTTAACAGAGCCTCACACAAATTCGAGCCAATAAAACCGGCCCCACCTGTGACAAGAAAAACACTGTCCTTTTCAAAGGTAATATCTTCATATCCCATGATATGCACCTTCCTATGCTACAATCTCCAATATCTATATCCAGCCGCTTCGTACTCTTTTCTATCTAAGATTCCTTTAACATCAAGCAACACTTTTTTTTCATTGGGACCTTTTTTGAATATCTTATTGAAGTCTTCTTGAGTAAACTTTAAGAATTGCTTATGCCCGACAGCTATAATAACTGCATCTGCATTCTTTTCTCCTTCCATATCATCGAATACAATACCATACTCGCGTTTTGCTTCTTCAGCATCAGCTTCCGGATCTATTATTATTGGGTTGATTCCATATTCCTTAAGTTCGTTTACAATGTCGATAACCTTAGTATTCCTTGTATCCGGACAATTCTCTTTGAATGTAAAACCAAGAATGGCTATTTTGGCACCCTTAACCGGTATATCTGCTTTAATGAGGTTTTTAATTAAATTCTCAGCCACAAATTTCCCCATGTCATCATTGATTCTTCTACCGGAAAGTATGATTTGTGAATGGTATCCGAGTTGTTCAGCCTTATAAGTTAGGTAATAGGGATCCACACCGATACAGTGTCCTCCGACCAGTCCCGGAGCAAATTTCAGGAAATTCCATTTGGTTCCTGCCGCTTCGAGTACAGATTTGGTGTCTATGCCCATTTTATTGAATATGATGGACAGTTCATTCATAAAGGCAATATTAATATCTCTTTGTGAATTTTCAATAACCTTTGCGGCCTCAGCCACTTTGATGGATTCGGCCCTGTGAACACCGGCATCAACCACAAGTTCATATACTTTTGCAATAGTATCCAGAGATTCTTCATCCATACCCGAAACTACTTTTACAATTGTCTCAAGTCTATGTTCTTTATCTCCGGGATTAATTCTCTCGGGAGAATAGCCTACTTTGAAGTCTGTGCCGCACTTTAAACCCGATTCTTTCTCTAAAATAGGAACACATATCTCTTCCGTAACACCAGGATATACAGTTGACTCATAAACTACAATAGAACCCACAGTTAAGTTTCTACCGAGAATTCGGCTGGCTCCTTCAATTGGCCCAAGGTCGGGAGTGTGATCCGATTTAACGGGAGTCGGTACAGCTACAATATGGAACTTTGCCTCTTTAAGTTTGTTCTCATCCCATGTAAAATCGACAGTTGATTTTCTAATTTCTTCATTTCCTACCTCTTTCGTAGGATCAATTCCCGATCTATATAATTCAATTTTAGATTTATTGATGTCAAATCCTATAACATTTGCCTTTTTAGCAAATGCCACCGCTATAGGCATACCAACATATCCTAACCCTATTACTGAAATTTTTTCTTTCCTTTCAATAATCCCCTGATATAAACTCATATTATTGCTCCTTTGACCATTAATAATATGAAAATCTTAAAGCCAAGCAATACAACTCATAAATTGAAAACACATTTTAATAGCTTTGCTTTATTCCTTTGCAACTCAATTTTGAAAAAACTTATTCAGTTTTTTTACTTGATTTTTGGGGAAGTTTATTAAGGGTTTATTGCTGCCTCAGTTCATCATGGTGTATTTTATGTTCAACTCTTATAAAGTGTGAATATCTTTTTGGATATGATATATAGAAACACTTGACTTAAGAAATCCTTTTTTTTATATTCTCGATTTCCTCGATATAGGCCGAAACAACTATCTGCCGATTGAATTCCCTTTCCATTTTCCCACGTCCGGCAACCCCCATGGCTCTTTTCTTCTCAAGCGGCAATTGTATAAATTTTATTAAAGCCTGCTCCAAACTGTCTACGTTCTTAACTTCGAAACCCAATCCGCTGATACCGTCATCAAAAGTTTCCATACATCCGGTAATTTTTGAAGCAATAACAGGTCTTCCTGTAGTTGCCGATTCCAACAACGCATTGGACATTCCTTCATGATAAGAGGGAAGTATTACCGCATGGGAATTCTTTATAAAAGTATGAACATCATCCTGGAGTCCATAATATTCAATAATCCCTAAATTCATCAGTTCTTGAAGTTTAACTGCGTATCCCTCTTCGCAGAATCCGATTAACTCAAAATGTACATTGGAATACCTTTCTTTTATTCTTCTTGCAGCTTCCAAAAGTTCGTCAATCCCTTTTTCTTTCATAATACGCCCAATGAAGAGAAATCTTATGTTTTCTTCACTTTCAGGATAGTCTTCAAATTGATGTTCAACTAAGTTAACTCCCGAGCCAGGTAAAACTCTTTTGTTCCCTTTTACAATTTTCTTATCCGTAAACTTGTTCATGTTGGATTTGTTTTGGAAAAAAACACATCTGGATTTTTTTAAGCCGATTTTGTATAGGAACAATGCAATTTTTTGTATTAACCCCCTGTTTTCAATTGACGTACCTAAACCTGTCACATTGGACAAATAGGGTGTTTTGGTAATTCGACAGGCAATTCCCCCGTATACATTGGGTTTAATGGTATATGTCAAAACAACATCGGGTTTGATAATTCGGATTATTTTTAAATAAAAAAGCATCAACTTAAGATCTTTAATCGGGTTCACGCTCCGTCTTTCGATTTTGGCTTCAATATACTCACAACCCAATCCCTTTATTTTTTCCACGTACTTATCGTAAGGTGAACAAACATAAACTTCATTCTTTTGTCTGACGAGCTCTTCAATAAGTTCCTTTCGAAACCTATACAAACCCATACTATAATTATCCAATATGAGGATTCTCATTCTGACCCTCTCCCATTGCCTAATTTAAAACATCTGAATTTTAAAAATCAAAAAATATGTTTGCATAATTCTTTCTATAGAATGAATTATGTTCAAAAGCGCTAGATACAAATAACATTCTTCGATTATTTATTTATCCAAAGGTGATATACGGAATTGCACCCTTCATATTGAAACCCACTAGATAAATAAAACCTAATTGCCGGAATATTGTCAATCTGTGTACCCACTCTGATTTCTTTAATGTTTTTTTCCCATGCATATTTCTCTAATGCGGCCAATAACGCTTTTCCTATTCGCTGCCCCCGATATTGTTTGTCCACTGCTATCAATTCAATGGTTGCATAACTTAGTTCCTTGTCCATCGAAAACAGTATATATCCTGCAACCTTATTATTTTTTCTTGCAATTACAAAATATTTGTCAACTTTACCGAAAGCACACTCAGTCCAGTGTTTATATATATTTTCCGCATGCTTTTTTGCGAGATTGGGATCATTAAAAAACCTGGAATAATGAAAGGCGGAACCGGCAATTTTCAACACGTCCTTATCTTCTGTGTACATGTTGTACACTTTTGTAAATTCGTCCTCATCGCAAGGTTCTTCAGTTATTGTTTTTTTAAATCGAACATTTATATCTGTGAGAAAAGAGTTTTCATTGATTCCTAGCCAATAATTATTGTTTTTATTGTTATCCGTGTTCACGATAGTAACAAAATCGAACTTTTTACAATATTCCAATATTTCCTTTTTGCGTTCCTTAGATATATCTCCTTTTAAAACCACTCTCGCACAATTAATTCCAAAGTATTCGGTATCCCAACTTAAAGCTTTACACTCATAGCTTTCGCTTATAATACTTTCAGCAACTGCTGTTTTTTTCTTACCATTATCCTTTGTCCTTGCTTTATTTATAAATATCCCCCTTTGAAAAATTACACTTTGAAAAGTTTTAAGCAATATCTTCAAATCAAATAAGAACGATATATGTTCCAAATAATAAAGGTCGTTTTTAAGCCGGGTTTTCCACTCTACCGAATTTCTGTAATAAGCTTGGTTATATCCGCTTATTCCCGGCAAAATTTCAAGCTTTCGGATTTCATCTCCTTCGTAACATTTAATGTGTTCCGGCAAGTCAGGTCTCGGACCTATGAAACTCATATCGCCTTTTAAAACATTTATAATTTGAGGTAGCTCATCCAAACTTGTTTTCCTAAGAATTTTTCCCACTTTGGTCAATCTCGGGTCGTCTTGCGAATTGAATGTAGACAAATCTTCATTTCTTAAGTCCGGGGCATTAACTTTCATAGTTCTAAGCTTATACATTTTAAAAACTTTTCCGTTTTTGCCCAATCTTTTACCGCAGTAAAACATCGGCCCTCCATCCTCACTTATGACAAGCAGCCCCAAAAATAAAATTATAGGAATAACAATAGGCACTAGAACTAAAGCAGATATAAAATCCAATATCCGCTTAATATACTTTTTGTACACCGTTCTCTTCCTCCATAAACTCTATACATAGTCTGTAAGTTGTAATCTTTCGAATACTAAAATGGAAAATATCTAGAGGTGAATTTACAAGGCAATTTATAATTTGATTTATCTCAAAACAGGTACATTTTAAGAATCAATCCAAAATCTCTTTTAGGCTGTCAGCAATATATTCAACCTGTTCATCCGACAACAAAGTGTGTAATGGCAGGGATATTTCATTTTTGTACATTTCATAGGAATTCGGAAAATCTTTTATATCAAACCCCATATTTTTATATGCCGTAAACATAGGAAGGGGTTTGAAATGTACATTTGTTACAATACCCTTACGTGCCATCTTTTCTATCACTGTGTTTCTGTATTTTTCATCTTTTCCGAGTAATCTTAAAAGATATAGGTGACCGCTTGATGAAAAATAATCACCATAATGTTTTAAGGCAGTTACTCCGCAATTTTCCAATGCTTTATCATACATCTCAATAATTTGCCTTCTTCTTTTGAGAAACTCCGGATATCGCTTTAACTGTGCCAAACCCAGTGCTGCCGTTAAATCCGTCATATTATATTTATAAGCTGGATAAACAATATCATACTCCCAAGCTCCGAGTTCCGTTTTTGCCAGTGCATCCTTTGTTTGTCCATGAAGAGACAACAGCATCAACTTTTTGTATATCTCATCATTTTCAATTCCCTTAATATCTTTCCATGTAACTGCTCCTCCTTCGGCTGTCGTCAAATTTTTTACTGCATGAAACGAAAAGCAGGTAAAATCCGCTGCAGTACCGCTTTTTTTCCCTCTGTACTCAGCACCGAAAGAGTGGGCTGCATCAGCTAAAACCACAACTCTTCCAAACTTATCCTGGATATCATTGGTTGCACAAAACAATTTACGCTTATTGTCAACAATTTCTAATATTCTGTCATAATCACACATTACACCGGCAATATCAACGGGAATAATCGCTTTTGTCTTCGAATTTATAGCTTTTTCCAATTGAGCATAATCTATATGAAAGGAATCCTTTGCCGTATCCACAAGGACAATTTTTGCCCCGACATGTTGAATGACACTGGCGGAAGCTGTATAAGTATAGGCTGAAGTTATTACCTCACAGTCTTCACCGATTCCCAATAGCCTAAGAGTCATCTCTAAAGCAGCAGTAGCCGAACTCATGCAAACGGTTTTTGAAGCTGAAGTAAATTCAGTTATTTTCTTTTCAAACGATTTCGTTTTCGGTCCGGTTGTTATCCAACCGGATTTTAGAGTATCTACCACTTCATCTATTTCAACTTGAGAAATGTCCGGAGGTGAAAACGGGATAACCATTAATTTTTTACTCCCTTCTACTTTCATCTGATTGATATATCAATAGCTACAGGCAAGTGAACGACTATATTTACATAAAAATGGTATATATTGTTTTTTAAATTCGATTTTCTTTACAATATGATATGAAGGTTACTTAAAATTGGTTACTGTTTTGATAGGACGGAATAAGTTTACTTACAAATCGGACAACTTCACAGGCATCATCGAGCATATCCGGCTCAAATGACTTTATTTCATCCATATATGCTTCAAGATCTATTTTTTCTGACTTTTCAATGAAAATTTTATCATTCTTCGTTATATTGACCCCCTCCTCAGATATCAGCAGTTCCTCATACAGTTTTTCACCGGGTCTTAGTCCAATGTATTCAATATCAATATCAATATCCGGTTGCAATCCCGACAGGGAAATTAGCGACCTAGCTAGGTCAATAATTTTAACCGGCTTGCCCATATCAAGTACAAATATTTCTCCTCCCTCCATCATCGCACCGGATTGAATAACAAGGCTTACTGCTTCAGGGATTGTCATAAAATACCGGGTCACTTCCGGATGTGTTATTGTTACAGGCCCTCCCTTTTCGATCTGCTTTTTAAAAAGGGGAATAACACTACCATTACTGCCTAATACATTACCGAATCTTACGGCAGAAAATTTGGTTTTGCTGATACTATTCATATATTGAATAATCAACTCGGCCATCCTTTTGGTTGCACCCATTATACTTGTTGGATTAACCGCCTTATCGGTGGATATAAGCACAAATTTTTTACAGTTGTATTGGTGGGCACATTCGGCAAGATTTAATGTACCGAATACATTGTTCTTAACAGCTTCCTGAGGATTAAATTCCATAAGCGGAACATGTTTGTGAGCTGCTGCATGAAATACAATACCCGGATTATATTGTGAAAATACATAATCCAATCTCTTTTTGTCCCGTATGGAACCAATTATTATTTTGATGTCCAGTTGGTCTTTATACCTTTGCAAAAGCTCATTTTGTAGTTCATAAGCATTATTTTCGTATATATCGAATATCAAAAGGCACTCCGGTTCATAGGATGCTATTTGCCTGCATAGTTCCGAGCCAATAGATCCTCCTCCTCCGGTAACCAAAATGGTTTCTCCCTTAAGATAACCGGATATCTCCTCAATGGAAAGTGAAATTTCATCTCTTTGTAAAAGATCTTCAACCGTTACATCTCTAATTTCCTTAATACTGACTTCTTCATTTACAATGCCGTATACACTCGGTAGAACCTTTAGCTTGCAGCCTGTCTTTTGACATATATCAATAATTTCCAATGTTTCCTTTCTAGTAATTGAAGGTATGGCTAAAATTATTTCTTCAATTGACATATCCTTTGCAGTTTTAACAATTTTCTCTCTGCCCCCTATAACATGAACGCCGTTTATTTTTGTATTGTGCTTTTTGCGATCATCGTCTATGGCAGCCACAGGCTCATAAACACTGCGTTTATTGTTTTTCATTTCCTTGATTAGAAGTGATGCGGCCTCACCGGCACCTATAATCATTACTCTTTTTTTGTGGGAACTTTTTCTATTTCTTATGGTTATACTCTTGGTTATTCTGCTTAAAAATCTGGCTCCCCCAGCTAAAAAGAATGCAGTCATCCACCCTGTAATATATACCGAAACAGGAAGTGCCACACCAAAGCATGCTGCCAAAAGAAACTGTACAATTGATGATGTTATAACAGCCAAAAAAATTCTGACAAGCTCCTCAACACCGGCATAGTTCCACAGCATAGAGTAAATACCGAATATATAAAACACCGGCAAAGTTATTGCAATTGCAATAATGAAATTAGAAAAAATTATTCCCAATAAACTTGCCGGAATAATTCCGTCAAACTTAATCAAAAGACCGATAAATAAAGCCATGTTTACAAATATACAATCTATAATCAAATAAATTTTATTGCTAACACTCTTCACATCAAAACCCTCCCAATTGAAAAAGCTACATAAAGCAGCCTATATAAGTTCACGATTTTATGTAAGCCAAAATATTTTATATAGTGGTACGATTCATATTATGTAGGATTGACAACAAATGTTAATTAAACATATTTTGATTTATCACAGATAACAAGAATATCTCTTCTAAAAAACTTCAATCCGTATACTTCGAGACCAATAAACAGTGTAAATGAGTTTTTTCTCTTTGCTGAATGGAACCATAATCCTATGTGTGGAGTATTATGAAATAGAGTAATTGTATTTTATGGAAAGGAGATTTGAATATGATATTGTTACTTGCTATTGTCTACCTATTTTTGCTTTTAGTTCCGGGGTTAATTTCCGAATGGTACTATAACTGGCTGTCTCGAGTAAGGCAGAGAACGATTGTAGCTACTGCCCTAATATTTGATTTGATTATTTTTATAATCATGATGATAGGGCTGTTCTTCTTTAATGATATTCTTACGGTAGAAGACCTTTATGAACATTTTCTCTGTTTAAGCTTTATTATAAAATACGGACTTCTTAGTATTTTAATAGCAACAATATTTGGTATTTTATTCGGAATCCTAGCAAGAATATTCTGGATAAGAAACGGCAGAATAGAAAACTAAAACATAAAACTCAAGCCGCATCTTATACCGTAGAAGATTACCGCTGCGGCTTGAGTATTTCTTTCTTGACAAACCTATTGACTTGGTAATTTTTTTATTACACCCGAATACTATTAAATATAATCAAATGGAAAAAAGGTGATTCTTCGTGGAACTTAAACAATTTCTAATAATGATAAAGAAAAAATTAGTATATATCATTATAATTCCAATTCTTGTGTCTATTTTATCTGCTATAGTAAGTGTTTTATTTATTACTCCCGAATATGAAGCTTCTTCAACATTATATATAATCAGTCAAAACGCAGTTTCTGAAGATGATATAACTTATAACGAGCTGTTGAAAAATCAACAATTGGTTAAAGACTATAGAGAACTTATAAAAAGTAAACTCATTGTCAAAACAACTCTGGACGAATTGAAAATAACCGATATTTCTCCTGATGAATTGTCTAAGAGAATAACTGCAACTTCAAAAAACGATACTAGAGTTTTGGAAATCAAAGTGACTGATTCATTCCCTGTGAGAAGCATGGAGCTCTCAAATAAAATTTGCGAGGTTTTTGTTCAGAAAGCTGCAAGTCTTACTAAAGTATCCAATGTAAGCGTTGTTGACCCCGCTGAAGTCCCTAAATCTCCGGTAAAACCCAAACCTTTGCTTTACACTGCAATAGCTTTTTTTATAAGTCTTTTAGCTACTGTAGGAGCATTTTACCTTTACGAGATTTTAAATGAAACCATCAAAACATCGGAAGATATAGGAACGTATTTGGAACTAAACGTGCTTGGGACTATACCTTCATTCAACATCAAATAGGGGGTGCTGGCAATTGCCTGAAATTAGCTATGTAGTTAAGTATGAATTAAGTCAAACTGTAGAAGAAGCGTATAAAGCTTTAAGAGCGAATATTCAATTTTGTGAGTCCAGCAAAAAAATCAAAACGATAACTGTTACAAGTTATAGTCCCGGCGAGGGTAAGTCAACAACATCAATAAACTTGGGTATTTCTATGGCAAAGGCAGGAATGAAGGTTTTATATGTGGATGCCGATATACGTAAACCTATGCCTTTCAAATATTTTATGAGCAGCAATTTAAAAGGTCTTACCAATTATATTTTAGGCCAGGCAAAACTTGAAGAAGTAGTCAACAAAACCGATATCAACGGATTTGATTTTATAACTTGCGGTATTAAAATCAACAATCCGGGAGAACTAATAACATCCAATAGATTCAGCAGCTTTATCCGGGAAATAAGGGAGCTTTATGACACAGTTATTATCGATACTCCACCCTTGGGAAGCGTAATAGACGCAGCAGTCATTGCTTCCCAGACCGACGGAACACTTATTGTTATTGAAGCAAACGCAGTAAAATGTCAAAATGCCTTAAGAATGAAAGAACAACTTGTAAGGGCAAATGCCAACATATTGGGTGTAGTTTTAAACAAGATTAACAAATCGGAATATAAAAATTACTATGGTAGTTATGACTATTACAATTCTCGAAAGAAGTATATCAAAAAATGGTCAGAGTTAATCAATGATTTAAAGAGGGGAAAATATGATTGATATACACTGTCATATTATATTTGGCGTGGATGATGGGCCTTCAACAATTAAAGATTCGGTAAGAATGGTATTGGAAGCGGAAAAACTGGGAGTAAACAAGATTATTGTTACACCCCATTACAATAAAAACGTTTACAATCCCGATAAAATCCTTGAGAATTTTTATAAAGTCAAATCCAGGATTAGAGATTTTGGAGTGGATCTATTCCTGGGTTATGAAGTTTTTCTAGTTTCTTCAATCAACGATATATACTTGCAAAAAGGTAAATATACCCTGAACAAATCAAAATACTTATTGTTTGAGCTGCCTTTTGATATACTGCCGGTTAACATCAATGAAACAGTTTTAAAACTGCATGCAGAAGGAATTGTTCCCATAATAGCACACCCTGAAAGAAACATGTACTTTGTAAGAAATATACAAAAATTTATTGATTTTATAGAAACAGGATGTCTTGTTCAGTTGGATGCTGCAAGTATAGTCGGAACTCACGGTTCAAGCGTCAAGAAATTTGCCAAAAAGCTTATCGACTTGAACTTGGTCCAATTTGTAGCATCCGACGCCCATAAACCTGAGGACTATCAACTGTATAAGAAGGCATATGATATAGTTATAAACTGGGCCGGAAAGGAATACAGCGACAAAATATTCACCCAGAACCAAGAAGTAATTATAACTCCACCAGTTACCCAACTAACCACTGAAGAATAAGTTATCCATTAAATCTCTATTTCGCCAAATAACTTTACACCCTTTGTAGATACTAATTTATACAATACAAAATCAATAATTCCAAAGACAAGAATAATCATACCAAAAGTTGCAGCAGCATCAAAATTAAATTTAAACACGGCCCAGACAATTGCTGCTCCAAAAATTACTCCCAATAGCATATTAAACACAGGATTGATATTCTGTTTTACAGCTTTTTGCTCATTATCCCAATTGAGCTTCGGATGGAGTAAATCAATCATTACTCCCGTAAAAGACATACACACTATACCGAACAAACTTATAACCGTCAACATAATTATCAAGTGCACCGGAACACCTATGAAAACCGCTGAAAATGCTATAATGGCCAAAACCCCTATTATAGAAATCAATATACCCGAAATAACTTTCCCTAATATCTGGGTTTTATAGCAAACCGGCAGGAATTTACTCACGTGAAAGTTTTGTCCTTCTCTTGAAATGGAGGTCGGGGTAATGCAATTAAGGGTTGAAATTATCATTGCTGCAGCAAACCCTATTGCTAAAACAATTCCATCAAAAGTACCACTTCTCACTATTGTTTTAAGGCCATCCAATTCACTATTGCTATTTGGCTGAGTTATTAAAGGTATACACAGAATTATTGGAAATATAAAATTTATCAGAACACAGTTCATAAAATAAATTGGAGTTCTAAAAAGAAGTTTCAGCTCCTTTACTGTATAAGCTTTTAATTTGGACTGGCGTATGCTTATCCTCTCTAGTTGTTCACTACTGACTTTCTTCCTCTTTGCAGCATTTTCCGTAATACCGATTACTCCTCTAAAATACAATATCTCGCCGATATACAAAAATACCATGAAGCTTGCCAGAGTGATTAAGACAAAAATCAAAAGGTTTACCATTCCTTGAATGTTCCCATTATTTACAATACTAAGTGCTGCAAATTTCGTACCGGGAAAAATTCTTGAAACCACTTGAATCATGGAATTTTGTCCCGAACTGAACATTTCCTGAAGTTCTGAAGGGTCCATACTCCTTTTTGTAAAAGTCTGTATTGCGTAGTTAAATCCAATAGCGGCAAACATCCCTATCAAACCGCCCACCATTCTGAAACGATCACGGTTCTTTGCTATTGAAGTAAATCTCATTACAATCATAACCACAATTGATGCAATGGAAAGCGGAACAACTGGTACAAGAATAAAAACCGTTAGAGCATATACATAATACATAACCGATACTCCGCTTTTGTAGGCATATGCAATAAACACCGGAAGAATCAAAAAGATTTCGGTAAGGTATTCATATACCACCGTAACCAAAAACTTGGCTCCTATTATTTCCGAGGGTTTTAGCGGCAGTGGCAAAAGTTTTTCCACGTCATCGGAATAATAAAATACATTTATAACATAAAACACACCGAAGAAAAATATAGTAAAGGATGTAGCTGCTATTCCGAGACTTAGGATAACACCTTCCTGTTGTATGACTTTTAAGACATCATACATGGACGAAACTAAAAAAAACATACCTGAAAAAAACGGCACAAAACACAAAGCAAGCAATATAGCCAAAATAATTTGACCAATTTTCTTTCTTCCGGAAGCCTTTACACCAAAACCGTTTTTGAGCAGTACCTTGGTAAGAATAAAAAGCTTATTGCCCATTTTCAGTCAACTCCAAAAACATTTTTTCAAGGGATTGGTTATTCATAAAATGCTCTCTCATTTCATCAAGCTTTCCCGAAAAAAGAATTTTACCCTTATTTATAATGGCCACTTTATCGCAGATTTTTTCAGCAACCTCAAGTACATGTGTGGAAAAAAACACAATATTTCCGCCTTCCGCATGCTCTCTCATCATTTCCTTTAAAGTGTAAGAGGATCTGGGGTCAAGCCCGGTCATCGGTTCATCCAAAATCCATATAGGAGGATTATGTATTAAAGCACCCATAATAACAATTTTTTGCCTCATGCCGTGGGAATAGCTTTTAATATGATCTCCAAGAGCACCGGACATCTCAAATCTTTCTGCAAGGTTCTCAATCCGATGCTTTCTGTCGGTATCCGAAACTTCATACATATCAGCCATAAAATTGAGGTATTCAATTCCCTTCAGTCTTAAAAACATATTCGGGTCATCCGGAACAAAACCGAATCTTTTCTTAGCCTCCATAGGGTTTTCATTTATATCTATACCGTTAATTTTTATACTTCCGCTGTCAGGCCTTAAAATACCGGTTATCATTTTTATCGTTGTGGTTTTACCGGCACCGTTAGGTCCTAAAAAGCCGAATATCTCGCCATCCTGTATTGCAATACTGATATCGTCAACAGCTTTCAATGTTCCACTATAGGTCTTGGTCACATTTTTAATCTCAATCATATGGGAAAACTCCTCTTTTAAAGTCTATATTCCAAAGTTCAAAAAACTTTTCCTTAGGATTTAAGCTTTCAAAAGACTTAAATTAAACTAACAATAATACATATGAATTTCAATAGCCCACTATGCTGTTTTCGGTTCCGTCAGTTTTCACTCTATAAACTTTTGAGCCATCATCGTTATTGTGATAATACAACCAATCTCCAACAATATCAATTATGTCGCTATCGGAATTATTAAGCTTAATTCTTCCCGTTCCGTCTATTTTTATTTTGAACAAGCTATTACCTTCATCTACATTGACGTAATAAATCCATCCGTCAACTACTCTCTCTAAGGGAGTATAGTAATAGGTCAAATATCCCGTATCCGATGAATATGAAAAACCTGCCGGAGAATCAAAACCAATCTTTTCAATATCACCGGTTGTTTTGTCAAGCCTGTAAAAATTAGGTCCCCAGTTCCATCTATAGGCTTTATAAATTATAAAGTCTTCATTGAAATACAATGTCGTAACGATAGTTCCGGAGGTAATCCTTTCCGCCTTCGATTCATTCAAAACTCTCATTCTGTCATCATCGTCTATAAAATACACCTTGTTTCCATCGGATTTAAGACCTCTCGACCACCCATCATATACTTTAGTTTCCTCCGAACCGTCGGTTTTTATCCTATAAATAGCTTTTGCATCTCCTTTTACAATCTCAGTGAAATAGATAAAACCTTTGCATAAAGCTATTCTTTCAACCTTTCTTGATGTAAGAATTGAAGTAGTGAAATTTTTAATATCCAATTTTGCTATACCGTTCTCTCCATCTATATAGTAAGCATTATCCCCGTCAACAATCCGATCCCCTCTCAATTCACTTATCCTTGAAAAGTATTCGCTATCGGTATTACAGTCAGGATAAGCACTTTTATCCCATCGATGATCAAAGGAAATTTGCTTATCGGATATGTTGAAATATTTATGGGATATGGAATCCTTTTCGATATTCTTACCATCCTTGTCTATATTGTCAAAAGTAACATCCAAGTGATAATACTCACCGTCAATTTTTACCATATTCCATGCATGCCCGTACCAACCGGTTTCACCATATGCCTCTCCATGCACCAATTCATTTTCTATTCCCACCATGTTCAACAGAATTTGCATTGTTCTGGCAAAACCGTCGCACACAGCAACTCCATTTACTAAAACCCCATATGGTTGATGGGCTTCTTCGGGAACCGTATCTGAAATAAAGTTCTCATAATCGTAATCAGTATGTACCACTAAATAATCGTGAAGTGCAAGCTCCTTTTCCCAGTCGGACATCCCCGGTTTTATAACCTTTGCCAGAATCTCTTGGGCTTTTTGTACCAGTCCCTCATATTTTTTATAAAGTTTTTCATCAAGCAATGATTCCTCACTATAATATTCAATATAAACTTCTTCCAAGCCGGTTAATGTTTTGAGAGGAGTTATGTCCAATACGGAGTTGGCAAAAATATCTAACTGCTTTAAGTTTTTGAGGTTTCTCAAGACAGACAGATCATTAATCTGGTTATATCCGAGAAACAATGCCTTAAGGTTTATAAGTGCTGATAAAGGTTCTATATCTTTTATCAAGTTTCCGCCTAAATATAATTCCTCAAGCTCGGTTAAGTCGGATAACGGAGTCAAATCCTTTATATTATTGGTGTGCATATAAATCACTCTAAGATTTTTCAAGGTCGAAAGAGGACTGATATCTGCTATTTTATTCTCATTAAGACTGAGTATTTTCAGTTCTTTCAATCCCGACAATAGGGTTATGTCACTTATATTGTTTTTTTCCAAATACAAATGGGTAACGTTTTTCATATATTGAATGCCTTCAATATCGGATATATCTGCATCTCTTCCGTCAAAAACCTTAATGCCTTTTAAATCGCTGGAATATATGTCCCCGGAGTATTTTTTTATATTGTTCCTGATAGCCTTTTCAAAATTACCGTCGGGAATTTGTATCACATCCTGGGTCAGGATTTCAACCTTTCTCAATTTTTCATTCCAAGTAACCTTTGCACCCAAACTTTCGGAAATAAACCTCGCAGGCACCAGTGTCCTTCCAGAGTCAATAATTGCAGGCACATCCAGCTCCACGGTTTTTCCGTTTAAAGTGGCTATTCTGCTGTCTATTACCAGGCTAACAAATGTATTATTTCGATATCCGGTAACCGTTCTTGTTATTCCATCCCAATCAACCTGTGCATCAAGAGCTTCAAAAATAGCTCTCAGCGGAACCATCGTCCTTCCGTTAATGATTTTAGGGGGAACATCAAACTTAATTTCATCCCAATCCACTGTAACTGTGATATTATCGGTAGTTTGCGAAGCAGCCCGAACCACAAGATAACTATTGGAACATACAAAAATCAGAACAAAATAAAAAACCGCAAAAAAATAAAAAAATTTTGAGCTAGATCTTAGTTTCACAACAATCACCCTTAACAAAAAATATGACCTTACATATAAACTTTCATAAAATAAATACTATCCGACTTTGTTCTTCAGTGCAAGTGTTAAGAAATATATACCTGCTGAAATAAGAACTATGGTAGCTCCTGTAGTAGAATTCCAATAATAGGAAAGGATAAGCCCCGATATACCGGAAAAAAGCGCAAATAACACCGACAGCAAATGATACTGCCTCACGTTAACGGTTAGATTTCTTGCTGCAGCTGCCGGAAGTACCAACATCGAATTTATTATAAGCAACCCCACCCATTGGATTCCCACAGTAACAATTACAGCTATGGCTGATGTAAAAATTGTTTCGATGACAAGGGTATTGATTCCCCTGCTTCTAGCCAGCGATTGATTTATGCTTATAAGAAGCATTTTATTAAACAATATCAGCCATAATATAAGTACTCCGATAAAGACCGTCAGCAACAAAAGAATATCCGAAGGCGAAATGCTTAACAAATCGCCATAGAGGTAATTGGAGTACTTGTTTATATTTCTTCCTCCTACAGACAAAAGAACCAAACCGGCCGATATGGCTATAGAAGAAAACACCCCTATAATTGTATCGGTGGAAGTTTTACTTTTATTCTTGACAATTGTTATCAAAATTGAAAATGCTATGGAAAAAGCTATAGCTCCGAGCATGGGATTAAAAATGCCCATTATACTTCCCACGGCCACACCGGTAAAGGCACCATGTCCCAATGCATCGGAAAAGAATGCCATCTTGTTGTTTACAATCATTGTTCCGAGTATTCCAAAAACGGTAGAAACCAAAATCACCGCAAGCAGTGCATTTTTCATAAACTCAAGCTCTGCCCATTGAAAAGGCAGGATAGTATCCATAAGGGAATATATAAAGTTCATCATTGCTCACTATCCTCCCTTATATTTGTGTCGATTTGTTTTTTAAACATCGATACGCCGAAAGTTTTCAGCAGCATTTCATTATTGGACATTTCCGAAGGGGTACCGCTTGCCAAAACCGTTCCTTTAATCAAGACAACCCTATCTGCATACTTTAGAACCAGATCAAGATCATGGGACACCAGAATAATCGAAAGGTCATAGTTTTGTTTTAACTCCATCAATGTATTGTAAAACATCTCCAAGCCGTTTTGATCAATCCCGGATACCGGCTCGTCCAAAAGCAAAAGGTGGGGTACCGGTTCTAAAGCAAGGGCAAGAAGTACTCTTTGAAGTTCTCCTCCCGATAGAGCACCCAGACGTCGGTCTATCAAGTGTTCCGCATTAACTTTAGCAAGGCACTCCTCCACTTTTTTTCTTATTCCTTTCGGTTTATACAACCACGAGGGTGTTTTGACAAGACTTGACATGAACAAGTCGAATACACTTACCGGCGATCCGGTATCAAAGCTCAAATGTTGCGGAACATACCCTATCAACGGTTTATCGTGTTTCTCTCCCTCTGCCTCCATAAACTTAAGTTCTCCGGTGTGCTTTACCTCACCTAGAATAGCCTTTAGCAAAGTGCTCTTTCCCGCACCGTTAGGTCCTATTAAGGCAGTCAATTCTCCACAGTGAATATGAAGATTGACATCTTTCAACACTTGAGTCTTACCGAAGGTCACCCCGAAATTTTCAATTTTCGTGCAACATAAACCGCAACAGCCATTTTGACAACATCTTGTATGTTTTGTACTCATCATTTCAACGCCTCTATCAATACATTTAAGTTTTCATCCATTGCTTTTAAATAAGCATCCAACTCCGGTTCCTCAGGGCCGGTCACTATCGGATCCAATTCATAAACCTTTATTCCTGTTTCCTTTGAAACAGTCTGTACAATATTTGTCACATTATTAGCTTCAACAAAAAGTGCCTTTACATTGGATTCCTTTATCTTTTTTATCTTGTCGGCCAGTTCTCCTGCACTAGGAGTACTTCCCTCCTCAGTCTCAATTACTTCAACTATATTTAGCTCAAACTCCTTTGCAAAGTATGGAAAGGCCTCATGAAATGTAACAATGTTTTTGTTTTGAATATCTTTCAAAGCATTTAACATTTTTTCCCTTTGAGTCTCAAGTTTTTCAACAAATTCCTCGGTATTGATTCTATACTTTTCAGCGTTATCAGGATCCGCAATTGCCAATTGCTCTCCTATATTTTTCACTTCGCCTATTGCTCCCGATATACTTACCCATACATGAGGGTTTACACTGTGTTCATGATTTTCATGTTTGTTTTCTTCTTCATGGTCATCATCTTCACTATCCTCTTTTTCGTGATGACTGTCGTTTTTCAACAATTCAAGTCCTTTGCTTGCTTCAATTATTTTTAGCTGTGGTCTGTCTTTGACAATTTTCTCAATAAAGCCTTCCAAGCCAGCCCCATTAACTATCATAATATCAGCCTGCTCAACCTTTTTCATATCCGCCGGTGTCATCTGATAATCATGAAGGCAACCGGTCTTGGGCTCAGCCATATTAACCACCTTAATACCGTCAATATCCTTTGTTATGTTTTTTGCAAAAACATACATGGGGTAAAAGGAGGTAACAATGGTAAGTCGGTTCTTTCCGGGAGAAACACTTACCTTTTCCGTCCCGTTACTGCAGGAAGTAAAAATCAATATCAATGCTAATATTATCGGCAAAACTCGAAATAACTTCATAATATTTCCTCCAAATATGTTATGCAAATGCAAATCATTCGCATTTATATTATACACAAAATTATTCTAATTAACACCCCTAGTCTTTATATTATTGCCAGTTAAGATTTAGCTTTTTTCGGCATGCCTTATAAAGTCAGAAACAGAAAAAAGCCCGTCTTATAATTAATTGTCAATACAATTAATTATTAAGACAGACTTTTTTCGAAGAATAAGTTTGTCGTAATATTAAAGTATTTTATTTTTGTGTTTATTTTATGAAGATTTTATGAACAATTTATGTATATTCTGTGAACATTGTTTTTTTATTTCTTATTTTACTTTTTTCTATAAAAATATTCGCCGTCTATTCTCTTATATAGAACCACATTTTTACTATTAAACGGAACATTATTGAAAAACAGGCAATCCTCAACGTTGTTAATTCCATGTAAAGCCATTTTTGCTGCAATCATGCACTCTCTTGAGGGTACCAATTCCTTAAAACCCGATTTGTGTGCCGGCGGAAATTGACCGCTGGCGAAAATCACATCGTATATTGTATTTGGAAATTGAGGGCTTTTTACCCTATTCAATACCACATTTGCCACAGCAACCTTTGCATTGATTGATAGTCCCTTTACTTCCACATGTACTATACGTGCAAGCCACATTAAATCTTCATCGGTATAACCACGGTTGTCAATCAATTCTTCAGGAACTTCAACACCCTCTTTATTTATAAGTACGGAAAAGGTTAGCTCGTCCCATTTTACTTCGCAAGCAAGATTTTCAGAAACAAACCTTATAGGAATCATAGTTCGTCCATTTACTATTTCGGGTGCAACATCCATTTCTTTTTTTTCACCGTAAGCAATGCACTCATTACTTCCAATCACCAACTGTATTGTTTCGCTTTCATCGATATAATTCTCATCGGCATTATTTTCTTCATCACTACTATTTTCAATATTATTTTGAATAATTGCCAGGTCTATCAAATTTTCTGTATCCTCTTCTTCTTTTTTACATATCAGAACTTTGTTTTGCTCTTCAATCCATTCAACTTTACAACCTAAGGCTTCCGCAACAAAACGTACTGAAACATATACTCTGTCATTCTTTATGTAGGGCAAGGTGTCCATCTTAATGCACTTGTCATTCACTTTCACAGTTACAAATATCTGCTCGGTTAATGTACTGGCCTCACAACAATACGCTGAACTAAAGATTAGCATAATTAGTAGAGCAATAAAAAAACTCTTTTTCACTAAACTACTCATTGATACCTCCCTATAAAATTTTTTTTGGCATTCACTTAGCAACTTGATAGTGTTATGCAACAGCCCGACAACTATTTTATCATAAAGTACACTCCATTTACAATCTCACCCATCGTATCGTCAATATATTCTTCATCTTATCATTAATTCCAAAATTACATATTGTATGCTATACTGTTAATATAACATGGAAAAAAGATAGCATAACATTCCGGTGTCTTGACTAAAAAATATTCTTTCAATAAATATTACAAAAAGATGGGAGAATGGAAATATCAAATGAGCTATGAGTTGGAACTTATTCCCGATGAAAACGAAATTTTGATAGAGAATATCTATAAATCGATAGGAGAATATATAGCAAAACTTATAATGTTTGAAAAAAAACTTAAAGGCAATGTCCCTCAAGAACTCCTTGACCCCAATTGCCTTAATCTGAGCAATACTCGTGATAAAGCTGAAATTGAACTTGTAGCCAATAAAATATCAAATTTTTTAGGTTTACCCAATAAAATACTCGTAAACTCCTACAAATTTTCTAATAGCTCGCAAAAAAAACTTATAAACAAAAACCCGAACTCCCCATACAACATTAACATTGATTTATCGGACGAAACTTCAATGAAAAAAGAATTTATACTGAATATCTTAGCCCATGAATTGACTCGTCTTTATCTATTCAACCGAGGTATTGCCACTGAAGACAAATCAATTTTAGACAATGAACTGTTGATAGATATTGCTGCTGTATACTTAGGACTCGGAAAACTTATTCTAAACGGTCACAGAAATAAAAATACCGAAAATAAAAACAGTGGTCCGGTTTGTTTAAACTCCCACTACATTGCCTTTGTATATAAAACCACATGCAGTATGAGAAACATACCGGAAAATGTTTTTAATAAAAATCTGAATTCACTCGCTAAAAAGTACATAGCTCAAACTATAAGTCATAATGAACTGTTACCTTATTTTCATTATAACTTCTTTGACGACAATTTCACAACCAGAAATTTGGCAAAAATAAAAGATATCCTTTACAGTATACAGTTATTATTATCCGATTTGGAAAAGAATTTAAAAAATGACAAAACTCGTTCCTCTGAAGAAATTGAGCCCTTTTTGGTAAATGCCCATCAAAAACTTTTTATGTATTCTCAATTAATTATGGAATATGCAAGAGAAAAGGATTTGTTTACCCATAATTTAAAATATCTTTATAATATGAAAATTTATCAAACCTTGGAAGAAATGCTGGTTTGCTTAGATAATGTATTTTATTACGCAAAATTTTATTTAAACTATCTTATTAATATAGATAACGGCGAAAATCCGAATTCAGGCATAGATTCCCAAAAAGGAGTTCGTAATATCGATTCTATATGTATCACTTCTTCATCCGGAAGAAGTAAACCGAATATGTGTACAGTGATCTGTAGAAATGACGGAACAAAGTTACAATCTGCTGTGGGAAAACCTCCTTTTATTATAAAATGCTCTAAATGCGGTTACCAGTTTGTTGCAAGCACCGATTCCTCATTGCATCACGGTGAGGTGGAAGACTTCGTAACTCTCTATAAAAAAGAGCTTTCTATAGAAAATGACCCCTTAAGTAAAACAAGAATAAAAATAATCGAAGATAATGGGTTTATCGAACCCATTTTAGGATTCATTTTCAGATATTTATTGTATCATCCGCTTATGACTTTCGGTCTGTTAAACACCATATTGGCAATAGTAATAACAATAAAATCCCACTATCTTTATTCTTTAATCTTTTTCGCTTTCGGATTCGTATTTATAATTTCCGATATATTTAAGCTTTATACTATAAATGTAAACGGACGCAGAAGATTTCGCCGTTTTAGATAACGCTATAATTTATAGGTATTTGAAACTTCAACTTCAAATGCCAATTTATAAATAGCTTAATATTCATTAGACTCGGCATAATATGTCACGTTTTACGGTTTCATAAAAATGGAAGCCAATTTAACAAATTATCTAACATTAATATCTTTAATAAAATCTTTTTTTAGAGTATAATTATTTTTATAAATAAGTTAACATATAATTCTCGACAGGTTAATATTTATAATTTACAAAATGTTATTAAACACGGCTAATTTAATAAAACTAAATATAGATGCCTTAGCAAATATTTTTAGATGAGAGGAGAAAAGTGTAATGAGTTTACCAGATAGCAGAGGTTTTTTTGGCGAATACGGGGGTCGGTATGTACCGGACAATTTAGTCAAGGTATTGGACGAAGTAAAAGAGGCATTCTACAAATACAAGGATGACCCTGAATTTGTACAGGAGCTCGACTACTATTTCAAATACTTTGTAGGCAGGCCAAATCCTCTTTATTTTGCCAAAAGACTTACAGAAGAGATTGGCGGAGCAAAAATCTACTTAAAAAGAGAAGACTTAAACCATATGGGTGCCCACAAAATCAACAATACCCTCGGACAAGCTTTACTTGCCAAACGACTCGGCAAAAAAAGAATTATAGCCGAGACCGGTGCCGGACAACACGGTGTAGCCACTGCAACTGCCTGTGCATTGTTTAATATGGAATGTATTGTTTACATGGGTGAGGAAGATACCAGAAGACAGGCATTGAATGTATTTAGAATGGAACTTTTAGGTGCAAAAGTTGTTCCGGTAAAAACAGGTACCCGCACACTTAAAGACGCTGTTGATGAAGCTTTGAACGATCTTGTTGAAAACTATAAAAACACCTTTTATATGTTAGGTTCTGCAGTAGGACCGGATCCATATCCTGAAATTGTTAAGCATTTTCAATCTATCATAGGTCGAGAAGCCAAACAGCAAATTTTAGAACTTGAGGGCAGGCTTCCCGATTACCTCGTTGCCTGTGTAGGCGGTGGAAGTAATGCCATTGGACTGTTTGCACCGTTTTATGACGACAAGGAAGTTAAAATGGTTGGAGTAGAACCTGCTGGTAAAGGTCTTGACACACCGGATCATGCTGCAACATTAACTGCCGGAACTCCAGGAATAATCCACGGTTTTAAATGCTATTTATTGCAAGATGATAAGGGTGAACCGCTTCCGGTATACTCAATAGCTGCCGGACTTGATTATCCCGGTGTTGGACCGGAGCATTCCTTCTACAAAGACAGCGGTAGGGCTGAGTACCATACAGTTACTGATAAAGAAGCTATTGACGCATTTTTAAAGTTGTCAAAAGTGGAAGCTATTATACCTGCAATTGAAAGTTCCCATGCCGTAGCCTACGGAATGAAACTTGCCAGCACCCTCGATAAGGACAAAATCGTAATTATCAATCTTTCCGGACGTGGAGATAAAGACGTTGCAGAAATAGCCAATATATTGGGGAAAAACAAATAATTCATATAAATGCTTAGTGCCTTGCGTAGAGTTAATCTCTATAGCAAGGCTTTTTGTTTTGGATATAAATTCGCAAAAGAAGCCTTCTGCCTGCGGACTTTGTCAGGGTAGCATATCCCTGCCTTTCTCCACAAGTACTTCCCAATTTTAATTAAATATCGAAAAAAAAGTTCCGTTTATGTATTGGTTTGCATACTAATATTAATAGTAAACTCTTAAGTTTGAGGTTATATATGTCTAATTCAAATGCACTAAGTACTTTAGATAAAGTACGATTTGACAGAGGAAACAGCAATCTGTCCAATTACTTCCGAAAAATACTTGTCAAAAATCCCCCAAAAGCCATGGAACTACTAAATGAGGATAATCTAAGTTTTCCGTCATTGTTTATACTTTTTCCGCAAATTAACAAGCCGCATATAACTAGACATTTGAACTTGCGAAATAAAGCTGCCATGACCGTAACAAAAGCAATTCTTTCCAAAGACTTTTCCAACTTTAACCGGCACACCAGAGACATTGATGTACCGGAAATACTCAGATGGATACTGCAAACCGGCAAAGATGACAATTTGGCAAGAAGCGAATATATTGACATAGTTGATTCCTGTGCAATACTACTGGTCAGGGAGTACAAGGATGACTCAATACTTCCTGTCCTTAGAGATATTATTTTCAATCGTTATAGGCAGGGTTTGTTTATCCATGACTTGGTTTGGGCATTTTTTGAATGTCGCAACCCGAACTGTATTCTAATACTGGCAGAAGGTTTCAATTCCAACGATATTAAAGATGTTGAGCTGACTAAAGAGCTTCTTAAGTTCATTCCTGTAGTGAACTGCAATAACTTACCGAAGGAATTACTATACAAGAATGTACGCTATTGGCTTAGAGACAATCTTCCCTTTATATATTATACCGGAGAGAGCTTTCAGCAAATGCCCAATCCATCTCCCTTTGATGTATCTTTAGGGGCAAAGTATCTATTTAGGAAAGTATCTTCGGACGGAAATATTGAAGGTACTTTATCGGAAGATGAAAAGCAACTGCTAAATACATTTGACAGTTTGGATGTCAACAGTCAAATTCTGCTTTCAAGCTACTCTTTTGTTCTACACAATCAAAACATTTATTGGTGGAACAACTGGCTCCATTCCCCTGTGGAGGAGCAAATCAGAATCTCTTCTGCCAAGTTAGGAGGTGCACCATGCTGACGATATCCGGTAATGCTGTTGACATTGAAACCATAATGCCCAGTCTGAACAATGATGAAATAAAAATAAAAATTTTAAACATAATGAAAAACAGCAACTATACATACAGGTTTTCCTCAACAAAAGAACTTCTTTTTGTTTTGGATATGAGAAAAAATATAATAAATGCCGCTAAAATGTTGTATAGAAGTCGAATGAGATTCTTAACTTTTAAAGAGTCGGAATGCAACGAGTACTATTGGAAACGGACTTCAGAGGGTGGCTTTTTGTTAAAAAACAATGTACAGCCGTCTAGAGCCATTAATGACATTTACAACAACGGTCGGTTGTATGGCACAGAATGTGCAACTGCAATTGTCATAGTATACTATAAAGCTGTTCTGGATACTTTTGGCACCGATGCTTTCAACCGTCTATTCACCAACATCTATTTAATGGACTGGCAAAACCTTAGCGGCAAACTGAAAGTTAGTACCAATAGAAATCCTCCGGACATATTTCCAGCAGACTGCAGATATTTTAAAAATCCTGACGTAGACCCACTAACTCCTGAATGGCAAGGTGAAAACGGAATCGATTTGGGAAACAATTATTACTATGGTCACGGAATGGGTATAACAACTGCCGACGCCATAATCTATGCATTAAACAGACACAGAAAACCGGGCTCGAATGTGTCGGCATATTTGCTTGACTCTTCTACAAATCCTGACTATAGAAGCCTTTTTAGCTTATATAACCATATATAATACTTTTAATAAAACAATTGTAAACTTTTCCGAAATCAATCCCAATTTAAGCTGGAAATTCGGTTTTATCGATTGTATTACACGTTTTCTAACTGTATTGGACATATGTACACACTGAAAAATTTGTGATAAAATAACAGAAGATTAACAATCCTTGAGGGGTATTGTATAATGTATATAATAAAAAAGATGGTTATTGGTGACACTTATGTATATAGTGGGAGGAACTTTTCCTCTGACACCATAAAGTTAATTAGAGATGGCGGAATAGTTGAACTTGGAAATTCCTATTGGGAAGGCAACATGCAATGGATTGAAGTCCTTGAAAATAATTTATTTATTGGTTTTATAAGCAGTCAGACTAAACTGATTGACCTTAACAATTATTTCTATGTCATGGAAGATATACTTTTTTGCTATGAAAAACCTGATCCGAATTCCGAAATTAAGATAAAACTTTCATTTCACGATAAAATTTATTTAGTATCGAAAATATTTAGCAAAGGTAAATTATGGTTAAAAGTATATGATAAACACGGCTTTTGCTGTTATATTGACGCAAATTCATATATTTTCCCGAACAATCTAAAACCTTATTCGACTATATTAAGGGAAAGTACTATCATGTATGTTGCATCCTCCAAAAAAAACATGTATAAAACAATTCGATTAAAAAAAGGAAATCGAATATACGTAAATAGACTGGTTCCCTATAAATTGGGCAAAGGTTTGGATATAAGCCATGATCCGTCGATTAACGACTCCTATCCCATATACGTATATAGCAGTAAAGAAACAAGCTTTATTTCTGATTCTAAGGATAACGACAAAACCATTGAAAATAAATTTTTAGAAAAAATGAGTAAGTTTGACGAAGTATGGATGCAAATCTTTGCTCTCGGACAAATCGGTTATATTCCGGCCATTACTAAAACAGATACTGTCCCATATATTGCCCAATTGCCCGAAGAGCACTTCATACAAAACGACGATTCTCAAGTCTATATATATGATAATAATCTTCCAATAAGCGGGTTGGTAGCTTTAGTTTTGGGATTGGTAATTTTTTCATTAGTTCCTTCACTTTCAGTTTTTGCCTTTTTCTTTTACACTTTAGGCTTTTGCCTTTTCACGCTAAGATATTTCTGTTCATGATGATTACTTCTTGTCTTATTCAAAACAAGGCCTAAAATAAACAACCGGCTGACAAATCCGAGTTGTCAACCGGTTTATATTATAAACAATTAATTGCTTTCTTTCAAACGGCTTTCCAAAGCATCCAACTGAGCTATTAATTCTTTAGGAAGTTTTTCTCCATAGTTTGCATAATGCTTTCTGATTGATTCAACTTCCTTCAGCCAGTCTTCCTTGTTAACTTTGAGAAGTTCAGCCATATCTTCGGCACTTACATCAAGACCTGTTGTATCGATTGCATCCGGTGTAGGCATGTAACCGATAGGAGTCTTAACTGCTTTTCCTTCTCCGGACACTCTTTCGAAGATCCACTTGAGAACACGGCTGTTTTCACCGTATCCAGGCCATAACCATTTACCGTTTTTATCTTTACGGAACCAGTTTACATAGAAGATCTTCGGTAATTTGCTTTCATCAGCTTTAGCACCGACATCCAACCAATGTTGCAAGTAATCTCCAACATGGTATCCGATGAACGGCAACATAGCAAACGGGTCACGACGTACTTGACCTATATTGTCGGATATAGCAGCAGCTGTTATTTCCGAACCCATGATTGAGCCCATAAATACACCATGCTCCCAGTTGAAGCTTTCATGAACCAATGGAATAGTAGTTGGACGACGTCCTCCAACAAGAATTGCTGAAATTGGCACACCATTCGGATCTTCCCATTCAGGTGCAATTACAGGGCACTGGCTAGCCGGTGCGGTAAAACGAGCGTTTGGATGAGCTGCAGGAGTTTCTGAACCTGGTGCCCAGTCCTTACCTTTCCAGTCTATAAGATGTGAAGGTGCATCATATCCGATACCTTCCCACCAAACATCGCCATCGTCAGTTAAAGCAACGTTTGTGAATATTGTATTCTTCTGTATGCTCTTCATAGCATTTGGGTTTGAATCCATGGAAGTACCTGGAGCAACACCGAAGAATCCTGCTTCTGGGTTTATAGCATACAAGCGTCCGTCTTTACCGAACTTCATCCATGCTATATCATCACCTATTGTTTCAACTTTCCAACCCGGAATAGTCGGTACGAGCATTGCAAGATTTGTCTTACCGCAAGCACTTGGGAAAGCACCGCAGATATATTTTACATTACCCTTGGGATCTGTAATACGCAAGATAAGCATATGTTCTGCAAGCCAACCTTCTTCACGAGCAATAACAGATGCTATACGAAGTGCAAAACACTTTTTACCCAAAAGGGCATTTCCACCGTATCCTGAACCGTAAGACCATATTGTCTTCTCTTCAGGGAAATGGCTGATGTATTTCTTTTCGATTGGTGCACAAGGCCATGATTTATCCTTTTCACCTTCAGCTAAAGGTGCACCTACTGAATGTAAACAAGGTACAAATTCTCCGTCATCTCCTAATACTTCTAAAACTTTACTGCCTATACGAGTCATTATACGCATGTTAACTACAACATAAGGACTGTCTGTCAATTCAACACCTATCTTTGATATGGGTGAACCTATCGGTCCCATTGAGAATGGGATAACATACATTGTTCTCCCTTTCATACAGCCTTTGTATAGCTCCTTCATTGTAGCTTTCAATTCATTAGGATCAATCCAGTTATTTGTAGGACCTGCATCTTCTTGCTTCTTAGAAGCAATAAAGGTTCTGTCTTCAACCCTGGCAACGTCTGTAGCATCACTGCGGAAGAGATAACATCCGGGACGCTTTTCAGGATTTAAAGGAGTAGCCATTCCCGAGTCTACCATTTCTTTCAGAAGACGTTGATTTTCTTCTTCTGAACCGTCACACCAATAAATCTGGTCCGGCTGACACATATCAGCCATTTCTTTTACCCAAGCCAATAATTTTTGATTGTTCGTGCTCATTTAAATTCTCCCTTCAAATAGTGTTAATGTATTGTTTGTAATTTACAAATTAGAATTGAATAACCGAAATACGAACCTTCGGTAATATACTGGAGTTAATTTTGTGTTAGTTAATTTTTTCACTAGCATACATGGTATCACAAAAGCATTTAAATTTCAACAAGTGTTTTATGTTTTTCTTGCATATTTTTTTATCAATATAAAAATCCATTATACGAACAATCAACATCTAATCTTAGTATAAACTTGTATACAGCTAAAATATGAAATAAATTCCGCATAACAGGTATGAAAGTCACCTATTTGCATTATTCATTTTCCTGAAACTTGTTGCTTTCTAATTTACCGTATACTGCTTAAGCAATTCTTGCTTCATTTCCCACAATTTCGTTGACAAATCCACATAGTATATATGAGGATTTTCAAACCTCTTGACCTCTTCCCACAGATTATTTATCTGCTCACTGCAATAATCCTTGATTTCTTTAAGTTTCGGACTTTTGTAAACACAGGTGCCTTTATCGAAAATCTTCTCTTGCAATCTTTTGGCATAAAAATCGGTCACTGTCTTTCTCTTCCATGTATGCTCAGGATCAAATATCTCATAAGGTTTGCTGTCGTCAATAACCTCATCTCGAGTAGTTAAGACATCGGCGATAGCTTTCCCCGTCTTTCTGTCAAACAATCTCCAAAGTTCTTTAAATCCGGGATTCGTTATTTTCGCCACATTTTCACTGATTTTTATTTTCGGAATAATTTCGCCGTTTTCCTCAAGTGCTACAAGTTTATATACTCCTCCAAAGACCGGCTCCGATTTTGAAGTTATAAGTCTCTCGCCCACACCGAACAAATCCACTTTGGCACCTTGAATGAGGATATCACGTATAATATATTCATCCAAAGAGTTGGATGCCACAATCTTGCAATCGGCAAATCCCGCATCATCGAGCATCTTTCTGGCTTCCTTAGACAAATATGTAATATCTCCGCTGTCTATTCTTATCCCCTTGGGTCTATATCCTTTGGGAACCACCACTTCATTAAACACTTTTATGGCATTGGGAACTCCGGACTTAAGCACATTATAAGTATCCACCAGCAGTGTGCAGTTGTCGGGATAAGCTTCGGCATATGCTCTAAAGGCTTCCAATTCCGACGGAAACATCTGAATCCAACTGTGGGCCATAGTACCTAGTGCCGGAATTTCAAAATCCCTATCTGCAATTGCACAGGCAGTACCTATACATCCTCCGATATACGCTGCCCTGGCTCCATAGATTGCACCTTCATACCCTTGGGCCCTTCTTGTTCCGAACTCCATTACACCCCGTCCCTGGGCGGCCCTTACAATCCTGTTGGCCTTTGTTGCAATGAGACTTTGGTGGTTAATGGTAAGTAGTATCATAGTCTCGATAAACTGTGCTTGTATAACAGGACCTCTTACCGTTACCACCGGTTCGTTCGGAAATATCGGTGTTCCTTCAGGTACAGCCCATACATCACAGCTGAATTTGAAGTTTCTTAAATACTCCAAAAACTCCTCACAGAATATATTTTTGCTTCTCAAATACTCTATGTCCCTATCGTCAAATTTGAGGTTTTCCAAGTACTCGATAAGTTGTTCAACACCAGCCATTATGGCAAATCCGCCGCCATCGGGCACCTTTCTGAAGAACATATCAAAATAGGCTATTTTATCTTTAAGTCCGTTTTTTAAATACCCGTTAGCCATGGTCAACTCATAGAAATCGGTCAGCATCGTAAAATTTATCTTTTCCATATCCATACATCTCCTAAACTCATTTTAAATACAACAGCCGAGCTGTTCTAGAAAGAAAACATTATACCTCGATCTCTTTTACTACTTCCACTCCGTTAATCATCATATTATAAAGTGCCATGACATTCACCAAATCTCCGTTGTGGACGCCTAAATCATAAGTATCCACAGCATTTGCAGGAACAATCACTCTATAATTCTTGTTTTGCTTGTTAAACCAAGTCTTTAATGTTATTGCAAACTGTTGGACGCATATATCTGTGCAATCTCCTGTAATAATAAAATTGGTAACTTTAGTATTTTCATCAAGCCATTTTTTAAACTCTTCCTCGTGAAAACCGTTGGTTGAATTTTTTTCTATAAGTTTATAGCCTCCAACCTCTTTTATTTCATCCACTACTTCCGCCTCGCTTGTTCCGGCCATGCAATGTTTCGGATATGCACCGAATTCCGGCGATGCTTCAGTATGACAATCGGCAAATGCCAGCTTTTGCACTCCCATCCGGTCACATTCTTTCGACAGTTTAACTATTTCAGGAATCAAATCCTCAACCCTTTTGCTTTGCAGTGCACCTTCCCGGGCAAAACCGTTTACCATGTCTACTATAACCAAAGCAGTCTGTTCGCCTTTCAAATCTGACAGCTTAATTACCGGAAGCCCCTCTATCATATCCACCATTTCTTTTATAGTTTCCATGCTTCTTTTAACAAATTCTTCCCTGTTTACTATTTTCATATCCATTTTCTCCTTTCCCGATTTCTAACCTTCTATTACATTTTGCCAGTTGGGATTGAATCTAAACAATTTTGACGGTCTGTGTCCCGAATCTTTTGTATACTCATTGGTTTCGATAACCATACCTGAAATCTTTCTCCTAAAGTTTGCCTTTAATAGCTCAGTATCGAGAATAATTTCATATACCTTTTGAAGTTCGGTCAATGTAAAAAGCTCGGGCATTAAGTTGAAAGCTATGTCGGTATATTCAATTTTATTTCGAAGCCTTTCTATTCCATATTCAATTATCTTGGCATGATCGAAAGCAATTCCCTTCGACTCGACAATTTCCCTTTCAATTTTAGTTATCCGGTTCTTCACTGTTTTCACAACTTTCACCGTAGCCGAGAGGCTGTCTTCCTCATTTGTAAGATTCAATTTCAAAATCCTTTGCATAATATATCCGTCTTGTGTAACGGTTTTTTGTTCTTGAAACAATTTGCATGAGACAGTGAACCATTTGGCATCTTCGGCATCATCAGCAGCTTTAACATCAAGGGTGTGACTATCCACCAAAGACATATAAGAAGTGCTTATCACTCTTGTTCTCGGATCTCTTCCGACATCTCCCCATGTATAAAGCTGTTCCATATATATATTGTCAATATTGGTCTCCTCCCTCAATTCCCTTCGTGCTGCCTCATCTATGCTTTCATCTATATTCACAAATCCTCCGGGAAGAGCCCATTGTCCGATATAAGGATGATCACCTCTTTTTATCATAAGCAGCTTTAACACTTTTTCGGGAAGCTTCCTGTAATTTTTCCTTTCCTCGTCGGTTACAGTAAAAATCAGCATATCCACTGTCACGGAAGGTCTTTCGTATTTGCTTGCATCATATGTTTTTAAAAACTCCTCTTCGGTAAGTCCCTGCTTATTTCTCGGTTTGTTATCCACCATACCATACCTCGCATTTAATGTTATTATCATTTTGTTACTATCTTTTTGTTATTATCATTATATTACTATGTAATCGTTTTGTCAACACTTTCTCAAAATTAATCAACAAATCCTCGGAAGACCTTCTCCTTGAAGCATATTCAGAATTCTTTTTCCTCCAATTCTCGTGGTGACAGTAACAGGAACATTTTCACGCTCCGAAACTTTTGCAATTATTGCCGCCTTTTCTCCATATTTGCTGTTTCTTATTATGTTTAAAGCCCTTTCGGCATCATCCCCTGCCACAAAACATACCAATTTGCCCTCATTGGCCATATAAAGCGGGTCAAGTCCCAATATACCGCAAAAACTTTTCACTTCAGGGTCTACAGGAATGTTTTCTTCCGTCAAGTTTATTGTAGTATGGGAACTGTCCGCTATTTCATTCAATACGGTGGCAAGTCCACCCCGTGTGACATCCCTCATGGTCTTTATATCTATCCCCGCTTTTATTAAGTTTTGCACCATTTCACCAAGATAGGCACAGTCACTTGCTATTGAATTTTCAATGTTCATTCGATGGGACAAGATGCAGGCATGGTGATTTCCCAAAGCCCCGCTTAATATTACCGCATCTCCAGGCTTTACGTTTGATGCATGAAAAGGCTTTTGATTTATCACACCAATACCTGAAGTATTAATATATATCCCTCCGTGCCCTTCAATGACTTTCGTATCCCCTGCCACAATCTTTACACCGTTTTCCCTTGCCTCAAAAGCCATGGATTTGACTATTTCCTCCAAATCCTTTAAATCCATGCCTTCCTCAATAATAAATCCGGCTGTAAGAAATTTAGGCTCGGCTCCCATAACAAGTAAATCGTTTAGAGTTCCGCATACCGACAATTTACCGATGTTTCCGCCACGAAAAAAAATAGGGCTAACAACAAAGGAATCGGTGGTATAAGCAATTTTCCCGGAAGGCATGTCCAATACAGCAGAATCCTCCATCTTATCCAATACATCATTTTGAAAGTACCTATGAAACAAATCCTGTAAAAGTTTTTTTGTTGCACTTCCGCCACTGCCATGTGCCATCGTAATTCTTTTGCTATCTACCATTATCCACACCTTGCTTTCATTAGGTTATTCCGACATGTTGTAGTAAATGCCGCAAGTTCCTTCCTGGGATACCATGCACGGCCCAATCGGATTTGTCGGGGTACATGCTTTCCCGAACAACTTACATTCATGAGGCTCTATTCTTCCTATAATAACCTCTCCGCACCGGCATCCTTTTCCTTTATCTTTTATTGATTCTACTTTCAAAGGAATTTCAATATTGTAATCCATAAAATCTTTTCGTATGGAATAGCCCGAACGTTCAATAACCCCTATTCCTCTCCAAAAAGCAGGGGAAGGCTCGAAAAATCTCTCCATAATTTCCCTTGCTTTTTCGTTTCCCCTGTCCGACACAACGCTTCTATACAGGTTATGGACTTCTGCCCTGCCTTTACTTATCTGCAATACCAGGTCATATATGGCCACCAATACATGCTCTGCCTCAAAACCTGCCACAACAAAAGGTTTACGGTATTTTCCCGCCAACTCTTCATAGACTGAAACTCCGGTCACAGAAGCCACATGCCCCGGTGCAATAAACCCGTCAATATCAGGTTCATTCTTGCATAGCCAGTCAAGGGCAGGCCCGATGGATTTTAAACTGGTCAAAAGCTTAACCTTTGAAATCTTCTGCTCCACCAACCTATCCAACAAAAGGGCATAGGCCGGTATAGTGGTTTCAAACCCTACAGCAACCAATACAAAATTTTTCTCAGGGTTATTGAGTGCCTTTACCGCAGCATCCATGGGAGAATATATTATTTCAACACTGCCACCCAAAGCTTTGGCTTCGGAGAGGGAAATTTCACTTCCGGGAACTTTTAATAGGTCACCGAAGGATAAAACCGTATAATCCTTACTAATCGCAAATTTCACCGCTGCATCAATGTAATTAGCTCCCGTTACACATACGGGACACCCCGGACCGGAAACGAGTTTAATTTTTTTTGATAACAAAGATCTTATACCGTTCTTTACTATGCTTGCAGTATGGGTACCGCACACTTCCATTAATTTTATTTCCGGGCCCGAATATTCAAGCAAAAATCGCTTTATTTCTTCAAGACTTATCATCAAAGAACATCCTCCAAATCGGCATAAAGGTTGGAAAGTTCTTCAGCCAATTCTCTTTTGACAACTTCCACTGCATAGCCGGCATGAACGAGAACATAACTTCCCACTTCCACATCTACCAAACTTACATTCACCTCTATAACATTACCGTTAAAATCCACTTTGCCAAATTTCCCGTTAAGTTCTATTACTTTTCCCGCAATTGCAACACACATATATTTTCACATCCCAAATTGTTATTTACTCTTCAAGCATTGCCGCAAATGCCTGACCCAATGAAATACCTCCGTCATTTGCAGGCACTTTTTCATTAAAAAATACGTTGAATCCAATATGCCTTAATACTTTTACAGCACCTTCAAAAACAATCGAGTTTTGAAAAACTCCTCCGCTCAATGCCACATCGTTTATTTTATACAATTCCCGTAGCCTTGTACACATAACCGATATATAATCAATTACCGTTAAATGAAACCTCCACGCTATTTTTCTCTTATCTGCACCATTCAAATTATCATAATATATTTCCTCAATACATCCCCTCATATCACCGACAAGTTTGCCGTCATTTTCAATTATTTCATATCGATAAGGTTTACACCCGAAAACCGGCTCTCCCAAGGAATAATCAAAGAACACCTTCCCTTGGCCGAAAGATTCCAAATACTCGGTGGCACAGTTTTCCAATAATATTGCACATTCACCTTCATAGCTCGAATAGTCCTTAATACCTATTAGAAAACACACAGCATCAAACAATCTTCCCATGCTCGACGACATTACCGTGTTGATATTGTTTTTAATTGCAGCTTTTATAAGCTGCCATCTCTCATCTTGTATTCCCATGTCCAGGTCAGCATCATATAAATAGGAGTACCCTGACTTAAATGCTTCCTTTACGCTTAAATCGCCTCCCAGCGTCGGAATATATTTTAAATGCCCTGCCCGTTCAAACCCTTTAGGGGATACTATGAGAAACTCTCCTCCCCACATGGCACCATCGGTTCCATAGCCTGTTCCGTCAAAAGCGACACCTATAACAGGCTTATACAAATGGTTCTCAGCCATAACGGACAAAATATGGGCATGATGGTGTTGAACCTCCAAAACCTTGATGCCGTATTCCCTGGCATACTTCGATGAATAATATCCGGGATGCAAATCACAACAGATTATCTCAGGCTCAATTCTAAGAATCTTTCTAAAGCGGTTAATATTATCCCCATACACTTTAAAACTTTCAACTTCTTCCAGATCTCCCCCGAACTGGCTCAAACAGGCATAACCATTTTGAACAATGCAAAAAGTATTTTTCAAGTCACTTCCACAGGCTAAAACATTTTTTCCTTTTATAAATCTATCTCCTAGATACAAGGGCATGGGTACATAGCCTCTTGCCCTTCTGATAAATTGAACACCTACGTTTGGGGTAGCTTTTATTACTGAATCATCTATACCTGTAAGGATTCTTCTGGCATTATACAAAACTCCCGACAAATCTTTTTCCATTAACTCCATTACTTTAAACTCTTCGGTTATAATGGGTTGTCCGGAAATATTGGCACTGGTCATTACCAAAGGTCCGACTGAATTTATCAGCATCTTATGAAGAGGTGTGTAAGCCAAAAAACATCCAAGATACTTGCTGGACTTAAAAACATTTTCACATATATCTGAAGCTTTTCTCTTTAGCAGGACAATGGGTCTTTCCTTAGAAGAAATCAAATTTTTCTCTTCCTCGGATATAATGCAGTATTTTTCCATTTCCTCAATACTGTCGAACATAATTGCAAAGGGTTTTTCTTCACGTCCTTTTAACTTTCTCAACATATTCACGGTATTTTCATTAAAAGGACTGCAGCATATGTGAAATCCTCCAATTCCCTTAACAGCTAAAATACCACCGTTTTGTAATATTTCAACCGAACGGTTAAATGCGTCAAACCCTATCATTATCCTATCCTTGCCCGCTTCCTTAAATTCCAACTGCGGACCGCAATTGTGGCATGAAACGGTCTGGGCATGGTACCTCCTATTGTCGATGTCCTTATACTCCTTCAAACATTGAGAACACATAGGAAAGTCGGACATAGTCGTATTTTCCCTGTCATAGGGAACCCTGTCCATTATAGTGAAACGCGGTCCGCACTCCATGCAGCTGATGAAAGGATGTAAATATCTGCGATTGGTGTTTTGGTATAATTCTTTAAGGCAATTGTCGCATACGGCAATATCCGGCGAGATAAAAACAGGACTGTCGAAATTATCGGTACTCGACTTTATTTTAAAATCATCATATACAGGCTTTGTATTCTCCAATTCATTCTCTTTTGAAACAACAACGCCGCAATTGCTTTCAGTCACCTGTAAATTAACGATGTCTGAAGACTGCGGCTTTTTATTCTTCAACTCGCAAACAAACTCTTCCAATTGTTTATCACTTGCTTTTATGACAATAAGAACACAAGACCCGTCATTTGAAACATAGCCGGTCAAACCGTGTTTCTTGGCCAGGCGATGAATAAAGGGCCTGAAACCAACCCCCTGAACAGTTCCCCAAATTCTTATTTCATATGTTTTCTTTATATTCTTACCTTTTCTATCCATTGTACCAACTTGTCAAAACCTTCACCCGTCTTCGCACACACTTCAAAAACAGGAGCCTTTTTGTTTAAAGCTTCTATACCGTCATAGAAAAACTTATCGTCAAAATCCACATATTCTTTCAAATCGCACTTGTTTAATACGATAACATCGGCATTTTCAAAAATTACAGGATATTTGTAAGGTTTATCGCTTCCTTCCGGGACTGAGCAAATTAACATTTTTATATTCTCTCCAACCACAAACTCAGCAGTACAAACCAAATTGCCGATATTCTCAATAAATAAGAGCCCCTTCTCCTTAAGCTCAAAATTCTCAAGGGCACTTTCAACCGTTGGGGCATCCAAATGACAAGCTCCGCCAGTGTTTATTTGATAGGTTTCCACACCCATTGCTTTCATCCTTTGAGTGTCTATGTCCGATTCTAGGTCACCTTCAATGACATAGGTCTTAACATCGGGAAGCAATGAAATAATTTGCTTTATTGTCGAAGTCTTGCCCGAGCCCGGCGAACCTAACACATTGATAACAAAAATACCTTTATCGTTAAGTTTTTGCCTGATAGACAACGCAATTTTCTCATTTTCACTATATATGCTCTCTACCACTTCAACTTTTTGAAGTTCCATTTTATTAGCCCTCCACAAAAAATTTCCTTCACACTTTGGGCATATTAATTTTTATTAATATATAGTTGAATCTATAACTGTTCGTTCCATTAAAATTAAAAAACTTAAAATCTATCCTTCCACATCGCACAAAAATAATTTTCTACTAAATGTCGCTACTCAACACATATATCAATATCCTTGACGTAAAACTCCTTGCCAATCTCTGTCGGCACTCCCATTCCGCCACATTGGGGACATTCAAAAGAAAACCTCTTGCGATAAAAATATGAATTGCATTTTGAACACATCAATTGAGGTTTTATATAGGTTATATCCAATGTTGCCCCTTCCGCCAAGGTACCCTTTGACAAAATATCAAAATACATTTGAATAGACTCTCCGATAAAGCCTGACAATTCACCGACTACTAGAGTAATCCTTTCAATTTTGACAGCACCATGGCTTTTTGCTTTATCCTCAGCTATCTTAATTATTTGCTGTGTTATCGAGTACTCGTGCATTTACAAATACTTCCTTATCCTTGGATAATGCAGGTTTGGAATACTCGCTGCCCAATGCTATGCATTTTTTTGGGCATGCCTCCACACAATAACCGCATGTTATACACTTAAGCCTCTCAATCTCCCATTTCTTGTCGGTACGATTTGCCGATATTGCACCGGTGGGACATTTTTTTTGGCAAATACCGCAAAATACACATGCATCGATATTCAGTTCAATCTTTCCTCTTGTATTTCGCGTAAATTCACTCTTCACAACCGGATACATCGATGCCGGTGGTTTGGAAAACAAATTTGTAAATATTCTTTTTGTCAAATTGAATGCAAACATTTTATCACCTCTCAGTACAACTGATACATGGATCTATAGTCAATATTAATATTGGTACATCAGCATAATCACAGCCTTTAAGCATCTTAAGCAATGCAGGAATATTGGCAAAAGTAGGTGTACGAACCCTTAATCGTTCTAAAAATTTGGTTCCATTGGCTTTAACATAGTACACAACCTCGCCCCTTGGCTGTTCCAAACGAACAAAGCACTCACCGTCGGGATTACCTGTAACCTTTGTCTCAACAGGACCTTCAGGTATCTTATTTATTGCTTGCCTTATCAAATCTATCGATTGGAATATTTCCTCAATCCTAACCGCACATCTATCATAACTGTCCCCGTTATTACGGATGATGGGTTCGAAATCCAATTTGTCATATGCACCATATCCCAATTTTCTCATATCCTGTGCAATACCGCTTGCCCGCATCATAGGCCCTACAGCACCCAAAGCGTGTGCATCTTCCTTAGAAAGCACTCCCACTCCAACCAGTCGACGCTTGACAGTAAAGTTGTTCAAAAATACACTGCTAACTTCTTTTATTTCCTTTTCAAGCTCCACCAGTATTTTTTCTATTCTTTTCAAAGTCACAGGATCAATATCCTTGCGAACGCCACCTATCTTACAGGAACCGAATATAACACGTCCTCCTGTGGTTTCCTCCATTATATCCAAAACTTTCTCTCTTAATCTCCAAGACTGCATAAACAAGTTTTCAAATCCAAAGGCATCAGCCAAAAGTCCCAACCAGAGCAAATGACTGTGAATCCTTGAAAACTCCGCCCATATTGTTCGTAGAAACAATGCTCTTTCCGGAACTTCTATATTCATTATTTGCTCAATGGCCTGGGAATAACCCATACCATGCATAAAACTGCAAATTCCGCATATTCTCTCAGCCACATAAATATATTCAAGAAAGTCCTTCTTTTCTACAAGCTTCTCCAACCCTCTATGCACAAATCCTATGGACGGAATTGCTTCCACCACTTTTTCATCTTCCATTACAAGGTCAAGATGAATAGGTTCGGGCAATACAGGATGCTGTGGCCCAAAAGGGATAATAGTTCTTCTTGCCATAAATACCCTCCTGCCTGTCAGGCAAAATATCAACAGTTTCCAAAAGGAGTTTTTACTGCTGTTTTATACAAATTACCTTTAAAATCTATTGCCATACCCTTGATGTTCAAACCAAAGAGATCATGCATTTCATTCTCATACATCAAAGCACTCCAATATATGTCGCTAATACTCTGCACTTGGGCATCCACAGGAATTTCCAGTCTTAAATTTATAAATTCATAATCCTTATCAAAGGAATAGTTAAGCTGCAAATTTCCATCTAGTTTTGTACAGCTTATCTGTACCAATCTATACCCTTTAGATGCCAACTCCCTAACTTCACTTGAAAGTTTATCCAAAGTAATATTTTTTATCTCCTGTTTTGTATCCATGTCTATATCCTATCCTTCATTTAAAAATCTACTTGCAAACCTTCATACTGCGATATTTTTCCTCAAGAATTTCCGTCGCCTTTACAATGCCCTCAATTATTGCCTCCGGTCTTGCAGCACATCCCGGCACATAAACATCAACAGGCAAAATCTGGTCGATACCGCCCTTAACATTATAACACTCTTTAAAAATCCCCCCGGTAGCCGCACAGATTCCCACTGCCACTACCACCTTCGGATCCGGCATCTGGCTATAAAGGTTTTTTATTACATCTATATTCTGCTCATTAACCGAGCCTGTCACTACAAAAATGTCTGCATGCTTAGGATTCCCTGTGTTTATAATTCCAAAGCGTTCCACATCATACATGGGTGTCAAACATGCAAGCACCTCAATATCGCAGCCGTTACAGCTTGAAGCGTCATAATGCAGAATCCAGGGTGATTTTGATAAAGAAGACATCCCTTACCCTCCTAACCGATAAAATACAAAACAGCTATGTTAACCATTCCAAGACTAATTGCCACAACCCATGATGATGCCAGTGTAAATCCCCATTTTGCCCTGGCACTGTTATTATCGATAAATATCTCCAGGAAAAAAGCTGTCAATGCCGCTATAATACCTACTATCGGCTTGCTCCCGAAAAACAAGTAAACAAACCCCAGTAAAAACACATTTTCATACCAGTGTGCTATTTCAATCATGGCCAATTTCTTGCCGGAAAACTCAGTGGTTATTCCCCGTACAATTTCCTGATGTGCATGATGCGACATAGACAAGTCAAAGGGGGATTTCCTGAACTTAATAGTCAACACATATAAAAATCCCAAAAAAACTCCCGGTAAATACATTACCAACGGTTTGTCAAAAGTTACAATCTTTGAAACGTAAAAATCTTTCGTGACCATGTATATTCCGACCGTCATAATGATAACCATCGGTTCATAGGACATCATTTGTATCAATTCTCTTTCAGCACCCATGTGACTGTACGGAGATGAGGTCGAAAAGCCTGCCAATACAAGCATTATACTGGCCAATGTCAGTGCAAAAACCACCAAAAGCAAATCTTCTCCTGCAAAGAACAAACAGCCTGTAAAAATTATCAACACTAAAAAAGCAAATACATAAAAATTCTGCCATTTATTGACTATAAGCGTTTCCTTTTTGAGCAGTTTGGAAACATCATAAAATGGCTGCAGTAGAGGAGGACCAACTCTGCCTTGCATTTTTGCAGAAACAACCCTGTCCAACCCCGCCAGTAATCCACCTACCAAAGGTCCTAATATTATAAACAATATAATTGAAATTGCAATTCTCAAAACAAAATCCCCCTTGTCAAAGGTAAATAACTTTACATCAATTTTCCTAGTAAATGAATGCCATAAACAGCATCAATAAAATAAACAATGCACAAATTAAAGAACCTATAAAAGTCAATTTATCTTCTCCAAAGTATTTATCCATGTAGTAGTTCTCTATATAAATCTTGTGAACCGATCCCATCGAGCCGTAGAATCTCTTCGGTGCGTCGGCATTTGCCCCACCTAAGTATATGGAAACCTCTTTCATCTGCTTTTTGTAAGTCACTAATCTTATAGGAAGCAGCAAAACCAATCCCATCATAATCATCATAATAATCACATTTCCTCTATCCATGGAAGCACCATGACCGAACACTTCTATTACATAGGGATTGACCATCAATGAGGAAATGAAAGGAAACATCAAGCAAACCAATATTGTAGCAATGGACAGTACAGCCATGGGATAGGCTTCACTCTTTTTAACATGGCTCTCCATATGCTCTTCATTTTGGGGAATTGCAACAATCTTTCCCATCCATTTTGTCCAGAAGAAAAGCGTTGCGGCACTACCGAAGGCTATAAATATTACAAGAATGGGATTTGTATCTACAATTGCCTTAAGTGCAGCCCATTTGCTTATAAGCATTCCAAAGGGAGCAAGGAACATGCCTGCAATGCCTATAATCAACATGATTGCAAGTTTGGGCATCTTTCTTATAAGCCCATGCATGACTTCAATGTTTCTGCTGCCGAGAGTATGCTCCACAGTACCTACACATAGGAATAATAGAGATTTTGCAACAGCATGGAAAATAATCAGTAGAACAGCAGCCCACACCGATTCATAGGTTCCGATGCCTCCGCAGGTCACAATAAGTCCGAGATTTGCAACGGTTGAATAGGCAAGAACTTTTTTGGCATCATTTTGGGCAATGGCGATAAGTGAAGCTGTCAAAAATGTAAACCCTCCCACAAGAGCTACCAAAAAACCAGCCGCTGTATCATTTAACACCGGCGCAAGTCTTATAATAACATACACACCGGCTTTTACCATCGTACTTGAATGCAGAAGTGCCGAAGTCGGAGTCGGTGCCACCATAGCCCCCAGCAGCCATGATGAAAACGGCATTTGTGCTGACTTTGTAAGTCCTGCAAAGCAAATTAATGCTGCAGGGATCAATACACTTACCTTTTCACCGGCTATTACTTTATCAAGCTCCAATATTCCTGCCTTACCGGCAAGAAATGCAAGGGCAACGGCAAAGGCAAACCCGCCCAGAACATTTATTGCCAATGCCCTATTGGCATTGTTTCTAGCTTCCTCAGTATCGGTATATCCTATCAGAAGGAAGGAACATAATGTGGTAATTTCCCAGAAGAAATACAACCACATAAGATTATTGGAAAATAAAATTCCAAACATGGCGGATAAAAAAGTATACAAAATAAAAAAGAACTTTCTTCTCTTATCTTTCACTTCCTTGTGCTTTTGATGATAGTCACTCATATAGCCTACAGAATATAGACATATCAGGCTTCCGATAATTCCCACCAATATAGCCATAATTAGCGAAAACTTGTCAATAAACATATTATGGTCTATCTCTATGGAATGAACCTGCTTAAACTCTATATAGCAAAGAATTATTGCCTGGATTGCCATTAGCAACGATATAATATATTTTCTGCGTTTTATCCCAAGATAAACAATATATCCACCCATTACCAATTCCAAACACAGCATTATCTTGTTTACTATATCAACATTTACTTTAAAGTAATTAACCTCAAACTTCAAAACCAAAACCGTCAACACCAAAGTCATTGCTGCAATAATTCCAGCAGACATTTTAACTATCCAATTCCTCAGTCGGCTGTTTGATGTTAAAGCTGTTAACACAGCTACGACTAGAGGAAATAATATTAAGAATAACATTACAGCCATTTAAACCCTTCTTTCGCACTTTGTACACTGTATACAATAAAAAGCACGCCACTTATTCTTTGTATTTTTTATATCAATCCAAGAGGCAAAATTTATTATTACAAAGTAAAAGACCTATACCTTTAATAGCTGTTATGGCTTACCAACACCATATTTATTAAAAGTATACGCCATTGTAACATTGCTCTTTTATGCTTATATTAATATAACACAAAAATAAGCGACTTTAATAATTATAATACTTTTTGCAAATATTTAAAATTGTAGATATTACTTATAATAACTCTTTTAACTTCTTTATTGCATCAAATCGCATTATATTCATATTTTTCTTACTTAATCTCTTGTTATCTAATTAATTTATCAACCTATGCAAAAAGCCATTTTCACAATAGATTAAAATAGCCTATTAAGGCATTTTCAAGAAAATTAATTTTTCTTCCCATTCCGCTTTAATTCTCACAATACTCTTTTTCACTAAAAGCACTAAGTCTGTCGATATTTTTCAGGTATCCAAAAAGCAAATCCCGTAATTATAGCACTATGATAATTCCCGTGCGAAATCCACGTAGCGTATTTTGAACTGTGCCGCAATATCGGAAGCAAAACTCGACCTAGAAGGTGAACCTGGAATAATTTTATAGGTTCTCTTTCTAAATCCGACTTCCATGTCTTCTCCGGTACTTTCCTCCCCCTCTTCGTATTGGGCTGCCATACTTATTAAACGACTGCAGCTTGCACCTAGCTTTTCAATTTCCCTGTTTATATTATTTATCCTATGGGCCAATTCGTTAAGATGAGTGACAAAGGAACATCTACTGCCTATGACTGCAAGTGCCGACAGTATATCTTGTGCTATCATACTTCCCTCCTTTGAATTGGTGGAAGCAAAGGCTTCGTTGATCAAAACCAAACTATATTCGGTGGCTTCTTCAATAATAGTTCTCATTCTGGAAAGCTCTTCGCCCAGTCTGCCTTCATTGGTTTCAGGTCTTTCATCCACAGGAAAATGTGTAAAAATATTATCAACAGGACTTATTACCGCCTTCACTGCCGGAACCGGAATACCCGCTTGGGCAAGAATCTGTAAAATTCCCATTGCCCTTATATATGTTGTTTTTCCGCCTTGATTCGGCCCAGTAATAATTTGAATCCTTTCATCACCTTTTATAAAAACATCATTTGCCACTATTTTTTTAAGGGGTTCCAAACAGCCTTTTTTGGAAAGATACAAAGCAAAGCTTAAGTCATACAACCCTTCCGCCACAAAAGTCCTTTCCTCTATTGGTGCAATTTCAGCCCTTGTCGTTACCAAGCCCAAATTATTCATTTTTTCAACAAGTTTAACCGCACCTTCAAAAAACAGCATTTCGTCGAAAATATTCCTTAAAAAGGACGATATGTTGGAAATCATAACATCGAGTATCTGGGCAATTCCGCTTAAGGTTTTATCCTTTATCTCATTGGCATTCTCCTCTAAAATGTAATCAATATTTTTAATAATGCGATTGCCTTGATTTTTTCGGCCTATGTTTTTAAGTTTCTTAACCCCTCTTTTAAAATATGCTTTTATGTATTCATCCCTCTCTAAAATTTTGCTCACATATCCGTTATTGTCAATGTCCAAAACAATAGCATCCTTGAGTTTAAAGGATGTATCCAACCTTGCGTCCAGCTTTATTCTGATATATCCCTTGGTACACTTCTTCAATTCCAATAAATTCTTTTCAAGTTTATTGAAGCTTTCGTTGTCAACATAATTAAAAACAGCTTCGTATAATCTATTTAATCCTTGGGATGCATATTTGCTTCTATATGCTCTTAACACTTCTCCCACTTTTTTGCATACATTGCAGTATCCCAATAGCGTATTTATTCCGTATCCAAGTTTGTACTCCGCTGTCACATCGGCTCTTCTTCTGTTTGACATCTGCCTTTCCCTTTCAATAGGTATCATCATATCAAAAGCACTCTTTAGCTCCAAAAACATTTGAGGATGATCAATAAAATCTTGAAGAACGTCATACCTGTATGAAATATCATCAGCATCTCTACAAAGTTCCGATAAAACAGTAACAATTATGCGTCTGGAATTTATGTTTGAGCTTTCGCAGAGCATAACCTCGAGAATTTCATCCAAATGTAAATCTTTTATAAATATAGGCTCTCTTCCTTCAATTCCCGGCTTCTTTCCGGCATCTTTATATAAAAGGCTGACTTTGCTAACCATATATATCCTCCTATTCCGGTATATATCCCCTTTTTTTGAGAATCACCAAAATCTGTTCCGGCGAAAGTCCATGCTTTAACACAATATCCCTTGTATACCCAAGGCCTGCCGACTTCATTCTTGTAATTTTATAAGTCCTTCTTCCTGTCAAATCCTTATTGTCGGTATCCTCAATACCCGCCGAAAGCCCTGCCAATTTGCTGCCGTCGGGTACTTCCTCATTTATTGCCTCGATATCGTCGGAAAGCTCACTGAAGTGAGTAACATAAATACCTTTGCATTTCAGTTTCATCAAAATCTTGAGCACATCTCTTCCGAGATAGTATCCGTCAATATTCCTTGTGCTAGAAAAAGTTTCATTCAAAAGAACCAAACTCTTTGAAGTGGAATTATTTATAATTATCGATATTCTCTCTGCTTCTTCCCCAAGCCTACCTTTATCGATTCCTAAAACCTCTTCCTCCGGAAAATGGGTATGGATAGCATCAACTATACTCATTTTCGCCCTTAAAGCAGGGACAAAGCACCCGGCTTGCAACAGAACCTGGGCAATTCCCACCGAACGGATATAGGTTGTCTTTCCCCCTTTATTCGGCCCTGTCAAAACAAAAATCTCTCCATCCTCATCAAAACTCAAATCATTACATACAACCTCTTTAGAAAGCTCATATTTCCCATCCTTTATCCTTTGCAGTGCCAAGCTCAAGTCATAAAGCCCTTCAATTCTTGTGTTGTTCTCTGTGTCCTTTTCTATTACCGGTTTGCAGAATTTCAGCCCCAACCTCTCTATACGTCTTATCAGTTCGCTTATCCTAATATAAAATTCCGCTTCAATCTTTAAGTTGCAGATATCATCAAAATCCCGCCCGGAATACTTGTTATAGAAAGCCTCCAGGCTTTCAAAAACAGCAAGATTTTTCGCTTGTAGTCTTTCAAAAACAAGTTCCTCCAATCTCGAAAAACGTGCATCATAATATATATTAATATATCTTTTATCGCTATTTTCCAGAAAGGCAGCACCATTATCAAGCAGTTGTGATATTAAAGGTTTCTCAAGGGAAGAATGCCTCTTTGACTTTTCAACATTATATGTAATGTCTTTCAGTACTTGATAGTAGCCAAGTTCAAGATACAATCCCGGTACCTTTTCATATTCCCCGGTTATTCTTTTTATATCTTCACTTATAGTTTCAAATTCCGCTTCTTCGGTAATTCCATCAACATAATCCAGTAGTTGCTTAAGACCTTCAGATTTTATATCCTGACCTCTTTCTTTCAAGCAATTTTTTATTCCATTAACTAAAGACACATAAGCTGAAGCCTTTTCGAAAAAATAGGTTTGAAGATGAATTCCTTTTACATTGGCAAATCTTTCCCTAGAACAGCTTTGGATAAAATCCATAGTTTTGACAAACTCCTTAAAGTTGTCCAATACCCAATCGTTTTCCAGGAAATCCTGCATAACATCCAACCGGTATTGCAAAACCTCTTTGTCGGTACATGGGTTGGCAAACAAAAGGCCAACTTTTTCGCGATCAGTTCTTTCAAATCTAATCTCATCCAATACCTTATCAATACTTAAATCCCTTATAAAAGGCCTAGTGTATACCGCATCGGATGTCCAGAGTTTATAGGATTCATCATTAGGCCACAATAGACTTACCTTTGGTTTCTCAAGCAATTTGAAATGAAAACTTTCCATAGGAACCCCCTTACAGAAGCAAGTTACATTCACAATAACTACAAATATTACAGTTAAAGTTCCGAATAAAGAATTCTCATGAAACAGAATAATGACGCAAAGTACTCACAAATGTAAATTAGTTTTTTAAGAACCGTATAAAAATAGTATATCAGTACTTTTCATACGGGTAAACTGTTTTTACTGTAACTATATAATTCCATTAGTTAAAGGGAGCATTATAGCTCCCTTTATTGGTAATCACTATGTATGTTTCCGTTTTTACCCATGTTGTGATATTTTGTCAACAACGGAAAATTCTAAAATCTATCAGTATTTTCCGAAATTATCCTCCTCAAGGGATATCAGTTTTTGAGACTGATTTCCCTTTGAAACCATTTCTTCACCATAGCTATCGGAGGATTGCTTCATATGGCGATGTATATTCTTCCTATCAACTATTTCTTCAATTGCTTTTATTGTTTCTACATCCAAACCTTCAATTCCAAAATGCCCTTTAAACGTTTTTAACTTAAACCTGCTAACCGATTCTTTCATCAATTCCGCCTGAGCAGACAATTCCTCACTGGCTGAGGCACCTTCCTCAGCTGTCGCAGAGTTGGTCTGAATTACCTGAGCCACTTGGGAAATAGCTTGATTTATCTGCGTAATAGCTGAAGCCTGTTCATCTGATACCGCTGCAATTTCTCCCACAAGATCTGCTGCCTTCGCAATTCCTCCCACAATCTCATTCAATGCCGCTGCTGTATTATTAGCTATATGATTTCCAACCTCAACCTTCTTTATTGAATTTTCGATAAGTTCTGTAGTTTCTTTTGCCGCTTTTGCACTTCTTGCAGCAAGATTTCTTACTTCGTCGGCTACCACTGCAAAACCTTTTCCGTGTTGACCTGCCCTTGCAGCTTCAACAGCGGCATTCAAAGCAAGTATATTGGTCTGGAACGCAATATCGTCTATCACTTTAATAATTTTTGATATGTTAGCCGATGAGTCGTTAATCTCTGCCATAGCCTTTATCATTTCTTGCATCTGGCTGTTGCCGGCCATTGCATTTTCTTTTGCATTTAGTGCAATTTCATTTGCCTGACTTGCATTTAAAGCATTCTTCTTGGTTTGCTCAGCAATCTGAGTCATCGATACCGTTACTTCTTCAATTGAACTAGCCTGTTCTGTAGAACCTTGGGAAAGTATCTGGCTCGAAGCAGACACCTGCCTTGCACTCGAAGCCACTTGATCGGCAGCAGAACGTATATTTCCCAACACCTCATTATTTATTTTTATCATTTCAGTTAATTTTCTTCCCATGAGGTCATTTTCCGATTTGATTTTTATTTGAACCGTCATATCGCCTTCTGCCATTCTTTCAACAACATAAGCTTGTTCACGTATATTATCCACCATTTTTGAAAATGCCCGCATCAGATTTCCAATTTCATCATTTGTAGACGCTTCAATCTTTACATCTACATCTCCTAAGGCAAGCTGTTCGGCAGCTTCTGCCAATTTTCCAACCGGTTTGCTTATGATTTGGGATATAAAGATACCCAGGGATACGGCTATAATAACTCCAATTACAATAACCATAATCATTATATTAATGGCTGTACCGGCCATTTTGCTATTGCCTTCAGCTTTTTCTTTAGCTGCAGACGTGTTAAATTCGAATATTTTGATAAACAACTCATTTAATGATTCAATAGTTGAAGTTGAATCTTCCATGAGAAGTTTTTCCGCTTCTTCAATTTTACCTGACTTCACAAGTCCGATAGCATTTTTAATTATAGACTTATATTCTTCCCATAAAGGTTTCAACTGGTTAAATAATAGTCTATCGTTTTCATCTGTAATTCCATCCTCATAATTCTTTAATTCTTTTTCAGCATTGGCAATATGTTCATTCATTTTATCTATAAACTGGGAACGGGAACTTTCATCATCCACTAACAACATTTTTACACTGTTTATCCTTGCCCTCTGAAATAACCCGTTTGCTTCTCCGGCATATTGCAGACCGAGAGTATTTCCTTGATATAATTCAGTATCTTCCTTATTTATACTTCTTAAGTTAACCACTCCTACTACTCCTATAATTCCAGCTATCAATGCTACAAGCATAAAAGCAATTAACAATTTAGCAGCAATTTTTAAATTATAAAACCAACGCATAGAATCTGCCTCCTATTGATACGTATATTTGTTAATAGACTATTATGTTGTTGCTCTTTTTGTCGGATGAACATTGCATCGAATAATACTCAATCAATTAATATTGAAGAGTAAATAACAGAAATACTTCAAAAAAGTCTACTTAATATTGCTCAAACACTCCACTTCTTCATCACTAAACAACTTGTCACAATCCAGAAGCAGCTTAACATTATTTCCCGATTTCCCTATTCCCTTTATGTATTTGTGGTCGGAACTGCCGCTTAATTTAGGAAGCGGTACTATGTTCTCTTGAGAAATAGATAAAACTTCTGCCACTGTATCCACTATCAAGCCAACAGTTAAATCCTTAACTTCAATAACAATTGTGCAGTTTCTATCTGTGTATTCAATTGGTTCTTTTCCAAATCTTAACCTCACATCAATAACAGGTATTATCTTGCCCCTTAAATTGATTATTCCTTTAACATAGTGCGGAAGCTCGGGAACTTCTGTAATGGATTGGATTCCCACAATTTCTGTAACATAACCAATCCCTATACCGTATTCCTCCTTTCCCAAAATAAAAGTAAGATACTTGTCCCTCTGAGTGTCTTCCAACAATTCCATATCTTCTAACATTTGCTCCATTTTAGCTCTCCTTCCTTTGCTTATTGATCAGCAAACTTCAAAGCACCATCGCTTTCCGGGAATAAATCTCTATAGAGAAAATGCAAAAATAAAAGATTTGGGCAACAAAAAAACCTTATTACTTATAAAGATTAATGGCTTTCAAAATAACAAGAATTTAGAACACTACAGCTAGAAATCTTATGTCTAAAATAATATACCAACTTGATAAAAGTACTGAAAATATCAAAAAATCACCAACATAAACCATCTTATTTTTCAATTACCTCTATATTAATCGGAAATTTTATCAATTAATATAACTGTTTTTTCTATTCGTTCAGAAAAATTAAATATTTATTCCTAAATAATGTAATTTATTACAAATGTACTTTTTACACTATTACTTGTCCGTCGCTTCAAAAACATACAAATACAAATTGCCCTTTTAATTTTTACATGTTAAAAAAATCTCATGGTTATCGAACCCATGAGATTTTACTTCCCTAGTATTTTAAAAAATCATATGACAAGAATCGAGCAGGTTATTGAACCGCAAATAAATCTAATTTTTTTCAATCACCACAAGACAAGTGCTGTCCGGAAGCCTTACACTATTTCTGTTCTCGTCAAAAAATTCAATCTTTTGGGACAGTGCAACAGTATAACCATCCTGCAGATAATGCCTAAACTCTATAATCTTAGCCCTGGTCCCCAAAACAGTCATTATAAATTCTCTGAAACCGCTAGGAGTGAAGTATCCAAACTGTTCATTCACCTCGTGCACATAGGACTTCTCACCCCATGTATAAGTATATAGAAACTCCATTGCATCATTGACAGGCATAAGCACCTCATTCTGTCCAACAACTGTATATTCAATTTTCCTGCCTTTAAAATCGTTTGCATACCTTGTAAGGAACTCCATTCCCTCTTCCGACAGGAATTTTATTATCCTCTTTTGCTCAACGGGTTCTGTCATTATGCCGTCACGGATAATAATTCTGCCTCCGCAGGGCAAAATTTCAAAAGCACTCTTTAAAGCTTCCGCCAAAGTGTCATAGTTAAACTTTCTGCCTTTATATTCGATATATGAGAACAATTCGTGCAAAATGGAGCAAAAAATTATTGTATCAACGCTTCCCTTCTCAATATATTGGCTTAAATTTAGTGCATCACCGTACAGAACATCCCAGCTTCGATTTTCAAGCTGCTTTCTTTTCTTTAGGCTGTCTATCACATTTTGAGCTATATCTATGCCAAGAACTTTCTTATGAGGGTACTTTTCCGATATAAGATCCATCAAAGCCCCTCCCCCTGGACCAATGTCGAGAATACTGTTTCCGGTAATATAGTCTAAAATAACTTTCTTGTAATCAATTGTCCGGTTCATTGTCTCAAGATAAGATTCCTCTTCATAAAAACGGTCATACTTATCCTTTCTAAGTCCAAACAAGTCAAACAGTAAAATTATAGCCCTTTCATAAAGTACATCGGATTTCTCAGCTTCAATGCAAAAATCTATAAGCCTCGCTCCAGCTGCCGAAAATTTGAAATCAAAAAATACCGTATCTTCAACATCTTCATGAAAAGATATTTCATGTACCACATGTAGGTTTTCCTTAAACCTGCCTTCTAAAATATCGTCCATGGTAATCTCCGAAAGGTATTTTTCAATAATCCTCTTTTTGTAGATATTGACCCGCTTCTTTCCGTCATGCTGATAATAGAGCCCTTTCATAAACTTTTCGAAACTGATATGTTTAATCTTTTCATAATCGGTTTCATGCTCAATAATCAAAAATACCTTTACAAACTCCTCAAAGGAGAAGTCATACAAAGCTGCCTCAACATACCATAAATCAGCCTTATCCAATAATCTTGCCAATCTAAGTATCAGCCTTGAATCGGAAAGTACCCTTCCAAACTCTGTCTCAAAATCTTCTCCATTTTTAGAGGATACCTGCCTTAATCGTCTTATCCTGTCTTTAAATTCATATTGTCTGTCAAAACGTCCTAAAACAATTAAATCTATTGTCTCTTCAACTTGCTGTTTTATATCCTCCCATATTTTCTCATCAACAGCTGCAATGATGCAGAAATTGAGTGCCATTAATATTTCCCTCAAGTCGGTTGATGAAAGTTTGTTTTCCGACACCAACCTATAAAGCGGCTTATTGTCAGCCAACGGAATCTCCCCACGTATGTACTGTCCAATCAGGCCATGGGTCATTATAAGGTCGTGTACTATTTCTTTTACTTTATTGTCAGTCTCCATGGATTGTTCGTTATAAATCTGTGCAGAACCTATATTATGGGCAAAAAGATTATATCCCTTCTTTATCCACTGCTCTCTGTGGTGCTTAAGACCGGATTTTGCCACCTCAGACCATTTCAAGGTTTCTTCAACAATGTACTTGTGGTATTCCAAAAGGTTAAGGTTATCACACAGTCTCAGCGTCTTCTCGACATAATTAAAGACATAATTGCTCCTTGTTTCTTCAAGGGAACCTATTCTCTCGAGGTTGATATTTCTCTCATAGGTCAAAGCCAAATACATCAGCCATTTCTCATTCTTCAGTATATTCCTGTCACCATTATTAAATAACTCAATAGCTTTAAGCGGTGAAACATTCGTCCGAAACCTTCCCAAACCTGCAACGTTTTTTGCTATAATACCCACATCGGTGTTCTTCTCTCTTTGGTATCCTGTTTCCGATAACTTAAAGGCATGGGTTTCCAAATCGTACAATTCCGATTTTATGTCTTCAGAAATACCTGATTGTTTTGCATGTACATTCATCAAAGCATCTTTTTCTGTATTCTCCGGCGAAATCTCATCTTTCACAGTGTCTTCGAGCAAAAGCATCTCTTTTTTTGAACCTTTATAGTTCTCTCCATAATAACACTCTATAACTTTAATTTTGCCTATAATATGCTTGTTAAACTCAGCCAGTTCTTCAGCCGGAACCCACAACTCCTTATGTACAAATGCCCCAACGGTCTTAACTTCAAATTTGGATATGTAATCATCATCGACTTCAAACTCGGTAACAAAGCCGGCATAGTCGGGTGCACTTTTGGTATTCCATTCCTTTGCTATCTGACAAGCATACTTTCTGTTTAGAACAGGATAAAATATCGGTTGTTCCGGAAGTCTCGGCGGAAATTCGCTCATCCCCGATTGTTTGATTAATTCTAGCTCACGTATTCCTACAGGTCTGTACAATTTCATTGACAAAACACCCCAATAATTTAAATTAAGAGTCACAATAACATAACCCGATTTTTACTCTTTTATTCTAATATTCTAATAAAAATTTACTTATGTGTCCAACACTCGCTATACCTTTAATTTTATTCCCACACTTTATTCTTTTTGCAACTTGTTTTCAAATCTGATAAAATACCGATAAACATATGTATAAGAAGCGTTGTAATAAAAAAGAAGCGTTGTTTTACCCGAATGTAATTTAGCAACACTTCCTTCAAGTTATTTATAAAAATATCAATTATATTCTATCTTATTTTAGATATTAATTTTTAAACATCTTTGTCCATGCCTGTTTTTTAAGTTCAAAATTACTTTTTGCCAGGTCTTAAATTAAGCTTTGCAAACCTTAACCTTGGCAACTCTCTTCTCATCTACCTCATCAACTTTAAACACGAGGCCGTTGAATTCAATGCTTGGTTTATCGTTTTCTTCAGGTATCCTTCCCAACTGACCTATCAAAAATCCACTGAGTGTGTCATAATCATCGGTAGGAAGGTCCACTTCCAGATAATCCCTTACAGTAACTAAACTGGTAGTACCGTTTATAATAAAAGTATTCTCGTCCAATTTTTCGATATCCTTCTCAACCTCATCGTCTTCGTCAAATATATTTCCAACTATTTCTTCGAGTAAATCTTCTAATGTAACAATACCTGCCGTTCCTCCGTATTCATCAATAATAACAGCCATATGAATTCTTTTTTTCTGCATTTCCTTGAAAAGCTCGTCCGTTCTTTTTGAAACAGGAACATAATAGGGTTTTCTTATTAGATTCCTCAAATCAAAGTTATCTTTATCGCCATCTTCAGTAATATATTTAATCAAATATTTCGAGTGCATAATTCCGATTATATTGTCTATGGTTTCTTCGTAAACAGGCACCCTTGAATACTTTTCTACATTTATAAATTCTATGACTTCGTCAAGCTCAGCATCAACCGGTAAAGCTGCAATCTCGGTCCTATGTGTCATTACTTCCGAAACAATCTTGTTATTGAACTCAAATATATTATTAATCATCTCTTTCTCTGTCTCATCGATGGCTCCTTTTTCTTCGCCAACATCCACCATCATTCGAATTTCTTCCTCGGTAACATTCTCTTCGTCCTTAGTTGGGTCGACGCCAAATATTCTTACCACAGTGTTTGTGGAAAAGGTAAGAAATTTAACGAAAGGTGATGCTACTTTCGATAAGAAGTTCAATGGAGATGCAACCAGCATGGCAATAGGCTCTGCCTTTTTCATTGCCAGCCTTTTTGGTACCAATTCACCAAACACAAGAGAAAAATATGATAACACCACTGTAATTAGTATCACTGAAATACTTTGAAGTACTGCATCAGGAATAGGAACACCTGTAAGTTTCATAATCTCAACCATTTTTTCGGAAAAATTGTCTGCAGCAAAGGCACTGGCAAAAAAGCCTGCAAGAGTTATTCCTATTTGAATCGTTGCTAAAAACTTACTGGGCTCGTCTACAAGTTTCTTAAGCAAAACAGCCTTCTTATTGCCTTCCTCAGCCATCAATTTCAGTCTGGTATCGTTTACGGATATCAGAGCAATTTCAGAAGCTGCAAAAAAAGCATTCAGCACTATGAGTAATATTAAAACTATTATGGTATACAAAATTTTCATCCTCCAAATAATGTATTGAAAAAATAAAAAAAGGCACAATTCCACTATATTCGAGGATTCAAGGCCTTCTATAAAAATATATTCTTATCCGATTTTTTGCTTTTAATAATCTGCATAGTGCCTTGCAATAATGTATATCCTCCGGAATATCGTCCATTCCATTATCACCCCCAAAATAGCTAGTTATTATTATGAAATAATATATTACAAATCATTCAATTTTGTCAAGAATTCCTAACAAGCTAAAATGTCCTTTATTGACCTTTAAACCTTTTTATCTTTCACTCCCTTAATTAACATTTTATAATCAACCAAGATTAGCTTACAAAATCTTACTTTCATTCGGTAACTGTAAAGCAATACCTCCATGTTTCAATACTTTTATGCTTTTACAGAGTATTTACCGTCTAAATGTTGAATACTTTTTAATCATATATACAAAAGATCCCGCTAATATGAGAATTAGCGGGCACTTATTTCATCAATCCATTGTAAAATCACATTAGGTATTTTTATCAATTTTCACTTACCTAATCGCTTTTATCATACTCTTCACATACTCTTCAACATGGGGAACACATTCTTGACCGAATTGTGCTATTATTTTTACAATTGCACTTCCCACAATCACACCGTCGGAAATTTTACTCATTGCTGCAGCTTGCTCGGGAGTTGATATTCCGAAGCCAATTGCACAGGGGATATCTTTAACCTCCTTGGCAACTTTTATCATTTCCTCAATATTATCTCCCAGCTTTTCCCTAACTCCTGTCACACCCAATGACGAAACACAATATATAAAGCCTTCGGCTTCTGCAGCTATTTTGCGTATTCGTTCATTGGATGTAGGTGCAATCATGGATATGAAAGTCACATTATATTTTGAGCAATAGGGCAAGAATTCTTCCTTTTCCTCAAAAGGAATGTCCGGAACAATTACCGCATCCACCGATACTTCCTGGCATTTTTTCATAAATTTATCGGCACCGTAAGTGAAAATCGGATTTGCATAAGTCATGAAAGCTATGGGAACATTACATTTCTTACGAATTTCCTTTACCATATCAAATATTTTATCGGTAGTAGTTCCTGCCAATAATGCCCTACTGTCCGCTTCTTGTATAACCGGTCCTTCGGCGATGGGATCCGAAAAAGGTATACCCAACTCAATCAAATCGGCTCCTGCCTCAGCCATCTTAAGAACCAATTTTTCAGTTATGTCTAAAGACGGATCTCCTGCAGTAATAAACGGAATAAATGCCTTCCTTTTTTTAAAGACCTGTTCCAATCTATTCATAAATATTAACCCCCCTGTAGCGTGCTATTGCAGCAACATCCTTATCCCCTCTTCCGGACAGGCAAATTACTATAATCTTATCTTTGCTCAAAGTTGGAGCAAGTTTTTTGGCATAGGCAACGGCATGGGCACTCTCTATAGCCGGTATGACTCCCTCAACACGTGACAGGTACTCAAAGGCTTCTACAGCTTCAGTATCCGTAACCGGAACATATTCCGCCCTTCCGATATCGTGGAGGTTTGCATGCTCCGGACCGATACCGGGATAATCAAGTCCTGCCGAAATTGAATGCACCGGTGCGATCTGTCCATACTCATCCTGGCAGAAATAAGACTTCATTCCATGGAATATTCCCAATTTACCGGTAGCTATTGTTGCTGCAGTCTTGCCGGAATCGACACCGCAACCTGCCGCCTCACAACCGATTAACCGTACACTTTTATCTTCCAAAAAGTCGTAGAATATTCCCATTGCATTACTTCCGCCTCCAACACATGCTATAACCACATCCGGCAGACGCCCTTCCTTTTCTTTTATCTGTTTCTTGACTTCACGACCTATTACACTTTGAAAATCACGTACTATTGTCGGAAACGGATGTGGCCCCATTACAGAACCTAAAACATAATGTGTATCGCTGATTCGTCTCGTCCACTCACGCATGGTCTCATTCACTGCATCCTTTAATGTTTGGGTTCCGCTGGTTACTGCATGAACCTTTGCCCCTAAAAGTTCCATGCGGAAAACATTTAATGCCTGACGTTCGGTATCTTCCTTACCCATAAATATCTCACATTCAAGTCCCATAAGTGCTGCTGCAGTAGCTGTTGCAACACCATGCTGTCCGGCACCCGTTTCTGCAATTACACGGGTTTTACCCATTTTCTTTGCCAAAAGCACCTGCCCCAATACGTTGTTGATTTTATGCGAACCGGTGTGATTAAGGTCCTCTCTCTTAAGATAAATCTTGGCACCACCCAAATCCTTAGTCATCTTCTCTGCATAATATAGAAGCGAAGGCCGCCCGGCGTAATTATTGAGCAAATTGTTCAAATCTTTTGTAAATTCCGGATCTTCCTTAAAACTGTTATATGCTTCTTCCAGTTCAATCAAAGCATTCATCAATGTTTCTGGAACGTACTGACCGCCATGTTTTCCAAATCTACCTTTAGTCATTTTCATCCTCCTTGTACAATTAATATTGTATTAATCAGTGACCGAAGCCACTGTTCGACCTATTAAAAATCATAATTAACATAACAATTCAAACCTTAATCTTTTCTAAACATCAAGCACATCATTTGG
>Ga0134093_1000102_pt1 | contig 98099 bp, 81 predicted proteins | sample 4_1taG_FD_94452 | JGI IMG/M metagenome (GOLD analysis project Ga0134093, IMG submission 94452) | Switchgrass degrading microbial communities from high solid loading bioreactors in New Hampshire, USA - 4_13_20_68_A1 metaG | ecosystem: Engineered > Bioreactor > Semi-continuous > Anaerobic >...
CGTTCCCAGCCGGGCGATCTTGACTCAGGGCCGCCGCGCTCGTTACAACCCGGCTCAGCGTGCAGTTGGCTACGCCAACTGCCAGTGAGAAATCGTTCTGCGATGTCTCTCCACCCCCTTCGGGCCGCCACTTCCCACTAGCAGGGGGCAGTTTGTCTTATCGTGTCTAGAATCGCCCCCTCATAGGGGAGATGGCGGCGCTTCGCGCCGCCGGAGGGGGTGCCGACTAAAAAAGATCGCCGCGACTAAACGTGGCGGCTCCCATCCGATCGATCAGATGCTGACAAACGCATCTGGTAGGGGCGGAGCATGCGCGTTGTGTGACACACGTCGCGTAACACACGCCCCTACCAGATAAGACCACAGGTCGCGACCGGGGGTGAAGGGCTACGCCCCCAGCCGGGCAAGCTCCTCCTCAACGACCTTCTCCGCGTCGAGCTTCTTGAACAGCGGCTGTGGCGTGCCGAGCGCCTGCCCCGGCGGCAGCGTCTCAGGCGCCCACGTGCCGATCGCCGCCGATCCGTCGTAGACCAGCGCTTCGTGCACGCGCTCGGTCTCCTTGAACGTCTCGATCTTCAACTCGCCGAAGAGCTGCCCCTCGAACCCGAGCATCTCGTGAAGCTGCTGCGCGGTATGTGGCAGGAACGGCGCGAGCAGGATCTTTAGGTGGTTGATAGCTTGCATCGCCGTGTAGACCGTCGTCGCTGCAGCCTGCTTGTCCTCATTCACCACGCCAAACCAGGGCGCGATGTCAAGATACTGGTTGACCTCGCGCGCGAGGCCCATCGCCTCCTCAAGCGCCCGGCGCAGCTTCACCCCTTCGAGCAAGCCGCCGACCGTCTCAAAGCCGCGCTCGATCTTCGCGAGCAGTTCCCGGTCGATCTCGCGCAGCTCACCGGGGTCGGGCACGACCCCGTCCCAGTGCTTATACCCGAACTTCAGCACGCGGTTGACGAGGTTGCCCCACCACGCGACAAGCTCGTTGTTGTTCCGCGCGACGAAGTCCTCCCAGGTAAAGTCGGTGTCGCGCGCCTCCGGCAGCACGGCGGCAATCCCGTAGCGGATGGCATCCGGGTCGTAGCGCTCCAGCACATCCGGCAGCGAGATCACCCAGTTGCGGCTCTTGGAAAGCTGCGCGCCCTGCACGTTGAGATACTCGTTGGCGGGCACGTCGTACGGCAGCGTGATGTGGTTCTCGCCGTCGTAGTAGATGCCGTTCACGCCGAACAGTTCCGCCTGCCAGATCACTGTGTGGAAGGGGATGTTGTCCTTGCCGATGAAGCAGTACATGCGGCATTCGGGGTTATACCACCAGTCCTGCCACGCGCCGGGCTGGTTGGTGTTGTTCGCCCACTCCACCGAGGCGCTGAAGTAGCCGATCACCGCCTCGAACCACACGTACAGCCGCTTGTCCTCCCAGCCGTCGAGCGGCACCGGGATGCCCCACTCAATATCGCGGGTGATCGGGCGGCCATGCAGATCGTCCACCATATTGCGGGCAAAGGCGAGCACGTTCGCGCGCCAGTAGTCCTTGTCGCTCAGGTATGCGTGCAGCTTCTCCTTAAACTGCGCCAAGTCGATGAAGTAGTGCGTCGTCTCGCGGACCACCGGGCGGTTGCCGGTCAGCTTGCTGCGCGGGTCGATAAGCTGGACGGCGTCGAGCAGCCGCCCGCAGTTATCGCACTGGTCGCCGCGCGCGCTCTCATAGCCGCAGTGCGGGCACGTCCCCTCGACCATGCGATCCGGCAGGAAACGCTTCGCCCCCTCGTCGTACAGCAGTTCCTGCTTCTCCTGGTAGAGATGGCCCCGCTCCAGCAGCGTCAGGAAGAAGTCCTGCGAGACGCGGTGGTGGTTCTCGGTGTCGGTGTGGGTGAACAGGTCGTAGCTGATGCCGATCTTCTTCTGCGTCTCCAGAAAGCGGTGATGGTACTTCTCAAAGACCTCGCGCGGCGTCACGCCCTCACGCTCCGCCGTTACAGTGATGGGCGTACCGTGCGAGTCCGAGCCGGAAACCATCAGCACGCGGCGGCCCTTCAGGCGCTGGTAGCGGGCGAAAATGTCGGCGGGCAGGTAGGCCCCTGCCAGATGCCCGATATGCAGGTCGCCGTTGGCATAAGGCCATGCGACGGATATATGGATCGTTTCAGACATGGCTTTTCTTCTCCTCTTTTGCTCCTCCGCCCCCCGGCGGAGACGACATGCTGTTGTTGTTACATCTCGACGTAAAAAGGCCGCCAGTGCGGAACTGGCGGCCCCTTATTTCAGGCCCTGAACCCTGCCGTGACTGCCGCGCTAACCAGCCAGGCGCGCACAGCCGTGGTCGCCGGGGCTTCCGCCGCCCCGCGACTCCGGCAGGCGACGCATGGCCATGATACGGGGCGCGGCGCTAATCGGCGCACGCGCAAAATATCTCCTGCTGCCACTCACGACAGTCAACCCTCACAACATCACGCTCGATTTCGTTGTTTTATTATAGCGCAGCCTGTCAAGTGGATGCACAGGAATTCTCAGCCCTCGCAGCTTGACGGCCACCCCTGCTCGTTGCCATGCCGGTATATGAGATAAGCGGCCCGGTAGGTGAGGCCAAACTCGTCCGCTGCCTGCTGGACGCCAATCGCCACGTGGTTTTCGGGCGATCCATCCTCTCTGAAGGCCGGTATCGTGGCACGGGCTTCGCATACCGCCGCCGAGGCACGCTCGAAGATCGCCCGCTGGCGGGCCTCCGGCATCATCAGCACCGGGTTCATCAACACGACAAGCAGCACATAGGCCACGACGACCGTGGCCCACAGGATGATCAGCTTCCGGTTGGTGATGCGCTGCTGTGACATGTGCTCTCCGCACGCTCTGAGTTCAACGATGCAAAGAGTAGCACGCCCTGCCCCGGCTGGCAAGGGCCACCGGCTAGGCCCGTGCCGGGGCTGCCTCAGCTTCCGGCTGTGCTGCCTGAGGCTCGTCTACCCCCAGCACGGTGTAGACGTTCACCGGCTGCTCGCGCCCGGCGACCTTCGCCGAGGTCACAAAGCGCGAGCGGATGTGCCCGGCAAGCTGGCGGTGCGTTGCTTCGGAGTACACGATCTGCAAGCCCAGTTCTTTGGTGAGCGCTTCGAGCCGCGCGGCGAGGTTCACCGTATCGCCGATAACGGTGTAATCCATGCGCTGTGACGAGCCGATGTTGCCCACAAAGCACGGCCCCGTGCTGATGCCGATGCCGCTCTTGAGCGCCTGCTGCCCGGTCGCCGTCCAGCCCTGCTGCATCTCGGCGAGGCGGCGCGTCATCTCCAGCGCGCACTCTACCGCCCGCGTCGGGTGGTCCTCAACGGCGAGCGGCGCATTCCAGATGGCGAGGATGCCATCACCCTCAAATTTGTCCACCGTGCCGCCGTACTTGAAGATGATCTCCGTCATCGCGCCGAGGTAGTCGTTGAGGATCGCAACGACCTCCTCCGGTCGCAGCTTTTCCGAGAGCGCGGTGAAGCCACGAATGTCGCTGAACATCACCGTTACGTCGCGGCGCTGCCCGCTCACCGATACGCTGTCCGGCTGGCTGAGCATCTCGTCGATGGCGGCGGGGGAGACGTACCGCTCGAACAGCGCCCGCACGCGCGCCCGTTGGCGCTGCTCGTCATAGACCTGCACCGTCGTCCCGGCAACGTACACCAGCGCCAGCGCGAGGCTCGGCCCAACGAGCGGTGGGATGACGCGGGCGTAGGCAAAAAGCGCCCAGCTCAGCACGAGGTATGCAAGCGCCAGCACCACCACGAGCGCCAGCCCGGTGAGCGGCTTTACCCACCGGGCGAGCACGCCTGCCGCGAGGGCCGCCGCCAGCGACACGCCCAACTGCGCCAGCCATGACGCCGGGCGCAGGGGCCGCCCCTGCAGGATCGTGTCGATGGCATGGGCGTTGGCCTCCGCACCGGACATCGGGGGCGAGCTACCAAAGGGCGTCGGGTAGCTGTCATACAGGGGGATGGTCTCCGCCGTCGCGCCGATGATGACGATCCGCCCGGTGAACACAGCGGGGTCTACCAGCCCGTCCGCCACCTGGTAGGCCGAGTAATACGGGATGGTCATCTCTGCCGGGCCGCGAAAGTTCACGGGGAGATACTGGTCGTCCAGCCGGATATGGTGCGCGCCGATCCACACGTCGTCCGGCGAGGCGACGAAGAAGCGCTCCACGCCGAGGTGCATCCGGGCCGCTTCCATCGCCAGCGAGGGGTAAAGCTTCCCGTTATGGCGGGCAAAGGCCAGCATCCGGCGCAGCGTGCCATCGTCGTCGCGCTGGAACTGCGCCAGCCCGACCGCAGCCGCCGCCTCGCGCAGCTCCCGGATCGGCTGGTTGAGTTGCCGCAGCACCACCCCCTGCCGCCGCTCGGTGGCGATGTTGCTCACCAGCACCACGTTCCCCGCCTCGCGAATGGCCTCCGCAAGCCGCGCATCTTCCTCCGGCGTCGAGGGTTCATAGAACTGGACATCGACGACGATTACGCTCGGGTCACCGGCGGCAATACTGTCGACGATGCGGGCCAGGTAGCTGCGGGGCCAGGGCCACTGGAGATCGTTGTGCGCGAAGGAAGCGTCGTCGATGGCGACGAGCACAATGCCGCTATCATCATGAAGCGGGCCGCGCAGCCGGAACAGCACGTCGCCGGTGAAAAGCTCCAGCCGGTGCAGGACGCCCCCGCCCAGCATGGCGGCGAGCAGGCCGACCGCCAGCGCCAGCACGAGCGGGCGCAGCGCGGGCGAGAAGCGGCGTGCGGCATGGTTGAGTGCGGTCATCGTCGTTCTGATCCTTTAAAGCTATCTGCACCCACCATAGAACCAAACCCCGGCCTGCACAACGGGGACATGTCCCCACGACGGGCGGGCTGCCCGGACACAACCAGTTCTTGACAACCAGGGAGAGGACGGAATGGGCCTGTTTGACGGCAAGACGGCGCTGATCTTCGGCGTGGCGAACAAGTACTCCATTGCCTGGGGCATCGCGCAGGCGCTCCACGCACAGGGGGCGGAGGTCGGTTTCAGCTATGCAACCGAGCGGCTGGAGCGGCGCGTCCGCCCGCTCGCCGAGAGCCTCGGCGCGAAGCTGATCGAGCCGTGCGATGTGACGGACGACGCCGCAATGGACCGGCTGTTTGAGCGGGTGGCGGAAGTCTACGGCACGATCGATGTGCTGATCCACTCCATCGCCTTCGCCGAGCGCGAGGACCTGGAAGGCGACTTCGTCTCGACAAGCCGCCAGGGCTGGCGCACCGCACTGGAGATCAGCGCCTACTCACTCGTCGCGCTGACGCAGCGGGCCGTGCCGCTCATGCCGCACGGCGGCGCGATCCTCACCATGACGGCGCTCGGCGGCGAGCGTGTGCTGCCGAACTACAACGTCATGGGCGTGGCGAAGGCCGCGCTCGAGGCGAGCGTGCGCTACCTCGCCGCCGACCTCGGACCGAAGGGCATCCGCGTCAACGCCATCTCTGCAGGGCCGATCAAAACGCTGGCGGCGCAGGGCGTCTCCGGCTTCCGCGACATGTACCGCACACACGAGCAGGTCGCACCGATGCGGCGGCTTGTCACGCCGGAGGACATCGGGCAGGCGGCGCTCTACCTGTGCTCGGACTGGGCCAGCGCGGTCACAGGCGAGGTGCTGTTCGTAGACGGCGGCTGGAACATCATGGGCGTCACCATGCCGCTGGGCGAGGAATAACAGACGTGCAGGGAGTCCACAGATAACACAGATTTCACAGATAAAGTAAAAAGATAGTCCACGAATGACTCGAATGGCACTAATGATTTCTAATTCGTGTCATTCGTGCCATTCGTGGATCAAGTAATATTTTCATCTATGTTATCTGTGCTATCTGTGGACTCTCTCTCCACCCTACCCCTGCCACACGTCCGGGTCGTATGCGGGGAGTTCACAGCGCAGCGGGCGATCCTTGCGCAGGCCGAGTGCGTAGTCGGCCTGCATAAGCTGGTGGATCTCGCTTGTCCCCTCATAGATCACCGCGCCCTTGCTGTTGCGCAGGTAGCGCTCCACGTTGTACTCGTCCGAGTAGCCATACGCCCCGTGGATCTGCACCGCTTCCAGCGCCGCCTTGACACTGTGGTCAGTCGCGTACCACTTGGCCTGGCTTGTCTCGCGCGTGTTGCGGATGCCCTGGTTCTTCAGCCAGCCCGCCCGCAGATAGAGCAGGCGTGCCGTGTCATACCACAGCGACATGTAAGCCAGCTTCTGCTTGATCAACTGGTGCTCGGCGATGGGCTTGCCGAACGTGTGGCGCTGCCGGGCATACGCGATCGACTCCTCCAGGCAGGCGCGGATCAGCCCGGTGGCCCCGGCAGCGACGGTGTAGCGCCCGTTATCGAGCGCCGACATCGCGATCTTGAAGCCCTCGCCCTCCTCGCCGATGCGGTTCTCGACCGGCACCTCGACGTTGTGCATGGCGATCCAGCCCGTCGAGCCGGCCCGCACGCCGAGCTTGCCGTGAATGTCGCCGGTGGTCACGCCGGGCATGTCGCGGGTGATCATGAAGGCGGAAAGCCCTGCCGAGGCCTTCGACGCGTCGGGGTCGGTGCGGGCGATAATGAGGAAGTGGTCGGCCTTCGTCGCCAGGCTGATCCACATCTTCTCGCCGTTCAACACGTACACGTCACCCTCGCGGCGTGCCGTGCTTTGCAGGTGGGCGGCATCTGAGCCGTGGCCCGGCTCCGTCAGCCCGTACCCGGCGACCTTCTCGCCGCGCGCCTGCGGCACGAGGAAGCGCTGCTTCTGCTCCTCCGTGCCCCATTGCAGAAGCGCCAGGCTGCACAGCCCCGTGTGGACGGACATCACGACCCGCAGCGAGGTGTCCACCCGCTCAAGCTCCTCGCACACCAGCCCCAGCGTGATGTAATCAAAGCCCTGCCCGCCGTACTTCACCGGGATGCAGATGCCGAGGATGCCCAGCTCGGCCATACGTGGCAGCACGTCGGGGTTCATCTGCTGCCGCCGGTCCCACTCGGCGATTGTCGGCGCGACTTCCTCCTGGGCAAAGCGGCGCACCATGCGCGCTGCCGCCTGCTGTTCCTCCGTCAGCGTCAGGTCCATCGTGCGTGTCTCCTTCTGTGTGGCGGGGTCCATTCCTCTCGCCTGTATGATAACGGCAGCAGGGCGGGAGTCAATCTGCCGGGGCCGCCTGCCCCAACTGAGACGAACATCAATCGGCGGGCAGACGTTTGGCACCCGTATTTGACTCGCCGGTTGGGATTGCCTATACTGTGGTTACTATGAGAGTTGTAGTAGCCATACGGTCAAGCAATCAGCTAAGCGCGGCCCGCCGGCACGCAGGGTGATTTCCCTGCGTGCTTTTGTTTTACGATGGCAGAGTGAATCTGCACGAGTATAACCAGGAGGCACCATAGATGGACTATGGAATGATCGGCAAGATCGAAAAGGCGCGGCGTTACGCACAGGAGCGCGATCGCATCCGTTTTGAGTCATTTACCGTGACGGTTGACGGCGAGAACAACCCTCACGTGGTCCATTATGAGAAGGGCGTGTGGCAGTGCGATTGTGATTTCTTCCAGACGCGGGCCGTATGCAGCCACACCATGGCCCTTGAGCGCATTCTTGAAGGGATGATCCTCGAGCCTGCCAACCTGCCCTAGGCTGGCCGATTAAACCGCATACAAAAGAGGCGGCTCCCCTGCACAGGCCGCCTCTTTTGATTCACACCCGGTTAGCTCGACGCGCCAAGCGGCTCTTTGAAGTCCCACACGCCGTTGCGCCTGGCCCAGCGCGTGCCGCAGTCTTCACACGTAAGCACGTCGTCATGCTCAACCATCTCATACGAGCCGCACTGCGGGCACATCCAGAACGCCCCTTCGGGCGCGGCCTCTCCCTCGCCGGATGCGACGTTGCGCACAAACACGCTCGGCGTAAGCTGCCACCAGTTGCCTGTAAGCTGCGCGAGCGAGTCCATCCAGGCGAGCACGCCCGTCGGGATCGTGCGCTTCAGCAGGCCGATGCGGTAGTGCGAGACGGTCAGCATCCGCCCCGGCTCAAAGCCGACCTCGCGCAGCGTGTCGAGCACGTAGCCGGGATGGAAGTTGTAGTTCAGTTCGACGAACTCAATCGGCTCCCGCTCAAACGGATTCCACGCCTGCCGCCGCAGAATCCACCGCGCAATCGCCTTGAGGTTCTGCTTGTTGGCGAACTCCAGCACGAACACCCCGCCGGGCTGCATCACGCGGCGCACCGAGCCGAGCGCAGCAGGCGGATCCTGCATGTGGTGCAGCACGCGGACCATCGTCGCCCCGTCGAACACGCCGGACGCGAAGGGCATGTTATACAGGTTTGCGGCAACGTACAGGAAGCCCGCATCACCGTAGCGGCTGCGTGCGTACTCAAGCTGCGAGCGGGAGTAGTCGAGCAGCACAACCTGCTTGTAGCCGGTGAACATCCGTGACAGCCGCCCGAAGCCCGCCCCCACCTCCAGCAGGCGCTCGCCGGTGGGCGGTAGCAGCCGCCGCAGCGCAATGCGCTCGACCCGATCTTCATAATCGCGCCCCTGCCCCTCCCAGAAGTCGGTGCGGTAGCTGGACCCCTCGTAATCGCAGATTTCCGGCGTGCGTGCGTCCGTCATGATGCGTCCTCCCGTCGCTAAGATGCCTGCAACGTTATCGCGAAGTTGGCGGATCGGCAAGCCGGGTGGCAGACTGCGCTCACGGCTGGCTGTGTGAGTATATAATCAGGGTATGAAGCTGATACTGGCAGTCGTACAGGATATCGACGCAGACAACGCGATCCGGGAGCTGGTGAAAGCAGGGCACCGGGTGACGCGCGTCGCCTCGACCGGCGGGTTCTTCCGGCAGGGCAACACCACCTTCCTGACCGGGGTGGAGGATAACCGCGTGGAGGATGTGCTCGCAATACTGCGGCAGACGTGCCGCGAGCGGACGCGGCTGCTGCCCTCCGCCCCCGACCCTGCTGAGCCGCTTTCGCAGTGGGCGACGCCGGTTGAAGTGCCGGTCGGCGGCGCGACCGTCTTTGTGCTCAACGTCGAGCGCTTCGAGCAGATCTAACCGGCAGGCACCCAGACTCGCTCGCCGCCAACCTGCCGCGCGTAATCGCGCAGCGCCTCCGCCATCGCCTCGCGGCTCTGCCAGAACGTGCTGATCTGCGACTGGTAAGCCGCCGCCGCCCGGATCTTGGCCTCAAGCGCCCGGTCGGAGAGCGGGGTCACGATCGGCTGCCAGGCCCCGCACCGCGCCAGCATCGTCTCGACCGGCTCGCCCTGCTGCACCGCATAGGGGTAGTCCTCGTAGTAGCGCACCCGCCCCGGCGGCAGCTTCCACCCTCTCACGGCATGGTGAACCAACTGGTGATCGACGTGATGGCCAATGGCCAGCGGCACGTACAGCGTGCTGCCCTCCGGCAGAGCGGGCACGGCGGATAGCTCCGCAAGCGCCGGGTCGTCGGGGTGCACCGCGCCGAAGATCGCCTCCTCACTGGCGTACAGCGCCTCGCCGGTGTCGCTCGCATAGCGGTAGATGCAGTCGGGCAGATCGAGGTGGACGGCCCGCACGTTCGCGCCCAGGGCAAGCATGGCGTGCTCGTCCTCACGGCGGCGCACCGCCACGGGGTCGGAAAAGCTCGCTCCGCTCTCAGCGGCGGACGCCCGCCACCGCGCGTGAAGCTCCCCGGCAAAGGCGGAGAGCGGGCGATCGGCGGGCGGGCTGGCGGCAAAGACCGTCACCACAGCGACCGGCTCGCCGGCCTGCGCCTGCTCGTAAATCGTGCCTCCGCAGCTCAGCACGGCATCGTCAAGGTGTGGGGAGAGGTAGATGTGCCGGGCATCCGGCCAGGTCAGGGGCATGGGTTTGCTCGTTCGCTACGCTCACTCTATGGCATCACCCCAGATCCGCCGCCTGCAGGCGCTCGGCCTGGTCGCGCGTCGCCAGTTCGTCGATAAACTCGTCCAGCTCGCCATCCATCACGGCGGGAAGGTTGTACGAGCTGAGATTGATCCGGTGGTCAGTGACGCGGTTCTGCGGGTAGTTGTACGTCCGGATCTTCTCGGAACGCTCGCCCGTGCCCACCTGCGAGCGGCGGGCCGCATCCTGCTCGGCCATTTTGCGCTCAAGCTCCATCTCGTACAGCCGCGCGCGCAGAATGCTCATCGCCCGCAGCAGGTTCTGCGTCTTGCTGCGCTCATCCTGGCACTGGACGACCATCCCGGTGGGCTTGTGCGTAATGCGGATGGCGGTGTCGTTCTTCTGTACGTGCTGGCCGCCCGCGCCGCCGGCCCGGAAAGACTCGATCTCAAGATCGCTCTCGTTGATCTTCACATCCACCTCGTCCATCTCGGCCAGCACCGCGACGGTGGCCGTGCTGGTATGGATGCGCCCCTGGCTCTCCGTCACCGGGACGCGCTGCACGCGGTGGACGCCGCTCTCATACTTGAGACGCGAAAACGCGCCGTGCCCCTTGATCATCAGCACGACTTCTTTCAGGCCGCCCACACCGATCTCATGGCTGTTCAGGATCTCGATCTTCCAGCCCTGCTTCTCGGCGTAGCGCGTGTACATGCGGAACAGGTCGGCAGCGAACAGCGCCGCCTCGTCGCCGCCCGCCCCCGCGCGGATCTCCATGATGACGTTCTTCGCATCGCGGGGGTCGCGCGGCAGCAGCAGCAGGCGGAGTTCTTCCTCGAGCTTCTCACGGCGCGCGGTCAGCTCGGCGATCTCCTCCTGTGCCAGCTCGCGGATGTCACGGTCGTCAGAGTCGAGCAGCATCTCCGCCTCGGCGATCTGCTGCTCGATATCGCGGTACTCGTAATAGCCCTTGGCAATCGGCTCGATGTTGGCGCGCTCCTGCGCGTACTCCGCGATCTTCTCATAATCCGCGGCAATGGCCGGGTCGGCCATCAGGCGCTCAATTTCTTCGTAACGGGCTGCAATGCCCTGTAATTTCTCTAGCATCTACCATTGCTCCCACAAGAATCACGCCCCGCGAGTGCGACGGGGCGAGGTCGGTCAGCCGATTATAACGCGGCCCGGAAGGGCGAACAAGGTGCGAAGCGCCCCGGCACGGGGCTTCGTCCCCCTCATCCCGACCCGATGCGCGATGCTCCGCATCGATCACATTGGGCCACCCTTCTCCCACAGGGGGAGAAGGGATCACAGGCGTCGATTCAACCCCCCTCCAGCGCGCGGCGCAACGCCGCCTCGCCGAGCGGCCCGGCGCGCAGGATGCGCAGATCGCCGCCGCTCACGTCCACGACCGTTGAGGGCGTGCCACCGGGGCACGGGCCGCCGTCCAGCACGAGCGCTATGTCGTCACCCAGAGCGGCAGCCGCCTCCTGCGCCGTCAGCGCGGGCGGCTCGTCGGAGAGGTTGGCGCTGGTCACAGCCAGCGCGCCGCCGCAGGCGCGGATCACCTCGCGCGTCCCCGCATGGTCGGGGATGCGCACGCCGATGGTCGGCAGTGACGACACGATCTGCGGCACGTTGGGGCGCTTGGGCACGACAATCGTCAGCGGGCCGGGCCAGAAGGCGTCCGCCAGCCGCCGCGCCGCGTCGGGGACGCTCTGCGCCACCGTCTCGATGTGCTCCGGGTCGGCCAGCAGGATCGGGATGGCGCGGTCGGGCGGGCGTCGCTTGGCGTCGTACAGCGCCTGCACCGCATCGGGCTGCCAGAGGTCGGCGGCAACGCCGTAGACCGTATCGGTCGGCAGGATGACTAGCCCGCCCGCCTCGATCACGGCGGCGGCGCGCGGCACGGCCTGCGGGTCGTCGATGGGCATCCAATCAGGCATCGGTTTCTACCTTCACAATGCGGTCAAGCCCGGCGAGGTCGGGCAGGAGGGTGACGCGCGCGCCAGGGAACGCCGCCCGGCACATCTGCACGACGCGCGGCCCCTGATCGTAGCCGATCTCCAGTGCGAGCAGCCCACCCGGCGCGAGGCGCTCCGGCGCTTGCTCCAGCAGCCCGGCGATCAGCCTCAGGCCATCCGACCCGCCGTCCAGCGCGACGCGCGGCTCCCAGCGCCCTACCTCCAGCGCATCGATCTCCTCCTGGTTGATATACGGCAGGTTGGCGACGATAACGTCAAACGGCCCGGCGAGCGGATCGAGCAGGCTGCCCAGCACCAGCCCGACCCGGTCGGCGACGCCATGCCGGGCGGCGTTGGCCTGCGCCACGCGGATCGCCGGTTCGGAGATCTCGACGGCAGCGATATGCGCAGCGGGCAGCTTGACGGCCAGCGTCACAGCGATCGCGCCGCTGCCTGTACCCACATCGACGATGCGCGGGGCGCGCAGATCGCGCCGCTCCACCCACTCCAGCACGACATCGACCAGCGACTCGGTTTCCGGGCGGGGGATGAGCACGTCGGGGGTGACGGTAAACGGCAGGGTGTAAAACTCGCGCTCACCGACGAGGTGAGCCAGCGGCTCACCCGCCGCCGCCCGCTCCAGCAGGTCGACAAAGCGGCGCGCGTCCGCCGGGCTGAGCGGCTCCTCCGAGTGCGCAAAGAGCCACGCCCGCCCCCGCCCGACGACGTGCGCCAGTAGCGCCTGCGCGGTCGTCGACGTGAGCGGCGTGCCCGGCGTGCGGCTGCACTCATACCCCAGCGCCAGCGCCCCGGCGATAGTTTCGGGTAGAGCCTCAGTTCGTGCCATAGCCCTCTGCTGCCGCCAGCGCGCGGTGTGACTCAAGGGCAGCGACAACCTGCTGGTAGGTGGTCATGTCCCGCACCTCGGCGACGAAGTCCACGAGCGAGCCACTATAGTAGCGCAGCTCGCGCAGCGCCGGGCCGATGGGATCCGCCCCGGTTGCGCCCGGCGCGTCGGCATACGACCCGTGAAACGCGAAGTAGGCCTGGTTCAGCTTACGGATCTGGTAGCCGTTGGCGACGAACTGCTGCCGCCGCATCTCCATGTAACGCTCAGCCTCCTCGATCCGCCCCTCGGCAAGCAGGTTATCCACGCGGATGCGCGTCTCGCGCATCTCGGCCCGGAAGTCGAACACAGGCGGCTCGTCCGCTGAGAGCGGTTCAACCGGCTTGACCTCCTCTACGATGGGGGTGTAGTCAGGCGGCGGCGGAGCAAGGTCGGGGTAGTAGCGGTCGAGCACAGCCCAGCTAATCTCCGCGCCGACAATGCTGGCAACCGTCTCGTTGAGCGTGTACAGTTCCGGCGTCGTGCCGTAGTTAAAGCCCATCGGGTAGAAGGCCAGGTAATGGTGCGCCCACTCGTGCGCGCTGACATCATAGGCCGCGGGCAGATAGCTCGTCTCGACCAGCATCGCGGGCCACATCGCCAACCCGCCGATGGGCGTCACGAGCGACGACACGCCCAGGTCGGCGTCGACGTTGGCCTCGATGCGCTCACGCTCCTCGACGGTGATGCCATGCTGGAGCGGGTAGCCGCCGATACGCTCGATGCGGTCACGCGGGGAGATGATCAGCACGGTCGGGAGCTGCGTGAAGCGGATCGCCACCGGCGGCCAGACGCCGCTGCGGGGGCCAAACCCGTAGTCGACCAGCACCTCAGCGACCTGTGCCTCAACGATGGCCTCCGCGATGGCCTGGCGTCTTTGCTGCTCGGTGCGCATCTCGTCACGCTGCACGCGGATGTAGTAGCTGGCCTCCTCCGGGTCCTCGACCATCGGGTCGCTGTAGATCTCGAACACGTGCTGTTCGAGCCGCTGGATCTCCGCGACGAGCGCCAGGTAGTCGCGCACAAAGCGAGTCTGCTCCTCCGGCGGCATGAAGCGCTGCGGCGCGATGATGGCGTTGGTCAGCTTGTCGAAGAGTGCCTGCGCCTCCCATGAGACGAAGTCGAACAGGTAGTCTCGCGCGTAGCCGAGCGACTGGAACGCCGGGCTGTTCGGGTCGGGGCGCAAGCCGGGCACGGCGACGAGCAGCACAAGCAGCACCACGCCCAGTCGCAGCGCCTGCCGGGCGGCCTGCCAGTCTACAGTCTTCAGTTGTAAGATAAATCGTGATAAGCGCATGAGCGGGACTCGGGCTGTTGGGTGTACCCAGCGCCAAGTATACCTGTGCCCTGCCGGGCAGCGCTATCAGAGTCGCGTCGATTCGCGCCGCCAGCGCAAAAATTACCGGATTATCCCCAGCAGGGCACGGGGCCTGTTGACACTGAGAGTGTCCTGACGGGGAGAGTATACGCACCCGCCGCGCCGCTTTCCTGACGATTGCCCTCTTTGTTGCGATCGCCAACCCCGCGGACTATCATCACGTCCGAGCACGTTTTGGAAGCATACGATCAGCGGCATGAGCACGAACATCATTCAGAGGGTAAGGGAGTGGCTGACGCCGGGGCGGCGCGCCTGGATCGCATTTGCGCTGCTCGGCGCAGCCGTGCTGTGCATCGCGGCGCTCGGCTACCGGGCGGTTCGCCGTCTCCAGCTTGTCGATCCCAGCCGCGACCAGGCGTTCATCACGTGGGGAACCGGCGACGAGGAAGATCGCCTCGCGCTGATGACCATCCGCAACGCCGAGCCCTGCCCCGGCGCGCCGTTCATCCTGCCCGCCGACGGTTTCATCGGCCTGATGTACGCCGACCCGCGCAGCCCGTACTCGCCCAGCCGCCCCCACCAGGGGATCGATATCTTCAGCCTCGGTGGGCCGGGCCTGACCCCGGTCTACGCCGCCTATGACGGCTACGTCACCCGCGAGCCGCACTGGACCAGCTCGCTGATCATCCGCGTACCGCAGGATCCACTCGATCCAACGCGCCAAATATGGCTGTACTATACACATATGGCCGACCGCACCGGCGAGCAGGTGTACATCTCCGACGAGTTCCCGCCCGGCACGGTGGATAAGTTCGTCGAGCGGGGCACGCTGCTCGGCTATACCGGCAACTACAACGGCAACTCGGCGCGTGGCGTGTGGGTGCACTTGCACTTCTCGATCATCCGCGACGACGGGAACGGCAACTACTCCAACGAGCTGGACTTCAACAACTCCATCGACCCGTCGCGCTACCTCGGCATCCCGGTGAACATCGCCTGCGCGCCGGTCGTCCCCACCTGCTCGGCGGAACCGCTCTGCGAGGAGGCCGTGCTCAGCGCGAGCGGCGGGTAGCGCGGCGGTAGGCTATGCTCACCGCTCCTGCATCGGCACGACGACCACGGGCCGCTGCGTACCGGCGACGATCTGGGTCGCCAGGTCACGCCAGACAAATCGCTGAGGGACGCGCGGCGCGGGCGCCCCGATGACAAGCAGGTCGTAATCTCCCGCCTCGGCCTTTTCGAGAATCACCCGCAGCGGCTCGCCATCCCCGATGGCGCACTCGCTCTTGACGCCGAGCATCTCCAGCGAGCGCTGGGCCTGTCTCAAGTGCTTCTCGGAACGCGTGCGCTCATGAGCCGGTGCCCCGGCAGCATGGACGTGGAATATCGTGGCGAAAGCGCCCGTCCAGCGGGCGAGGCGGCCACCAAACAGGACGTCGCTCTTGCCGGGCTCGCCCGCCGCCGTGCAGATCAGAATCCGCTCGATGGTGCTGCGCCCCGACGATACGAGCATCACCGGCACGCGGGCCTGCGCAAGTATCTCCTGCCCGGTCGTGCCGATGCCCAGCGGCCTGCCCGCTGCGTCGGGCGACCGGCCCAGCACCACCATCTCGTAGGAGCCTTCCTGGGTCTCCGTCAGGATTTCGGCGTGAGCGATCCCCTGGCGGACGCTCGCCACAAGCTGGGAATGGCCCTGCATACCCTGCTGCTCGATCAGGGACTCAAGCCGGGCGCGGGCCGCTGCGACCTCGCCGGACGCAGGCACGACTGCCAGCAGCGTCGCAGGGCCGTGTGCCGCGCGTGCAAGCCGCATGCCAAAGGCGGCGGCTTCGTCAACCGCAGAGCCGTCGCTGCAGATGAGGATCTTCGGGCCGGTGGGAGCGAGCACATGGTAATCCGTCAGGCCCACCCACAGTTCGCCCACTGCCGATGAGGAGATAGCCTCTGCCTCGCTGCCGGGAACGAGCGCCTCAATATGGGCAGCCAGTTGGCCGTAGGCCGGTGGCGGCACGAGGGGGCGCACCCCCTGCAAGCCCTCTATCTCCAGACGCATACGCCGGGCCGGGCCGGTAAAAACCTGCTCAATCACGCGCCCCCGGCCAAGCACGTGGGCCTGGCCCATTTGATCCGGCGAGGATTTGACAACAACGGTCTCCGGGCGGAACATGACCCGCACCGGCGCGCCCGGTTCGTGCACAGGCGCCTCTTCCGGGAACGGCAGCCGGACAGAACCGAGGCTGATCGCGTTGTCGACGTTGCGCCCGACCAGCACATTGCCCCCGCCGATGAACACTGCTGTGTATTCTGTCTGGGGCCGGTAGTAAAGGTCCTGCGGGGTTCCGACCTCGATCAGAGAGCCGCGTTCGATCAGCCCGATTCGATCGGCCAGCTCAAAGGCTTCCTCCTGGTCATGCGTGACGAGGATCGTCGTGATGCCCAGCCGTTTCTGAATCTCCTTCAGGCTCGCCCGGAGCTGGGCGCGGATCTTCACGTCGAGGGCTCCAAATGGCTCGTCGAGCAGGAGCACTTCGGGCTGGTATGCCAGCGCGCGGGCCAGCGCCACACGCTGCTGCTGGCCGCCCGAAAGCTGGTTGGAGTACCGGTCGCCGAGGCCTGTCAGACCGACAAGCTCCAGAAGCTCGTCCCGGCGCTGCTGCCGCTCCGCCGCCGGGGCTCCACGGATGCGCAGCCCGAACTCGACGTTCTCGGCAACCGTCATGTGCCGGAAGATCGAGTAGTTCTGGAAGACGAAGCCCACGTTGCGGGCCTGAGGCGGCAGGTCGGTGACGTCGCGCCCGCCCAGTTCGATGCGCCCGGAATCGACCTCCGTCAGGCCGGCAATCATGCGGAGGATCGTGCTCTTCCCGCTTCCGCTCCCGCCGAGCAGCACGAACAACTCGCCTTCCGGTATCGACAGCGAGACGTTGTTGACGACGAGGACGCGGCCAAACCGCTTGGTAAGGTTGGTCAGGACTATCGACACTACGATGGCCTTTCTACAACCCGCTGCGTGAATCGTTGCAGGATGAGGAACAGCACGAACGAGAGCGTAGCCAGCACCGCTGCGACGGCGTTAGCCGTCTCGATGTTGCCGGCCTCAAACTGTGCAAAGATATAGAGCGGCGCGGTCTGGGTGCGGAGCCTCAGGTTGCCGCTGACCAGCACGGTCGCGCCGAACTCGCCCAGGGAGTGGGCAAAGGTCAGCAGCGTGCCCGCAAACAGGCCGCCGCGCAGCGCAGGCAGGATGACAAAACGGAACGTCTGCCAGCGATTCGCGCCGATGGTGTAGGCGGCCTCCTCATACGTGACCTCCAGCTCGTCGAGCACGGGTTTGACCGCGCCCAGCATGTAGGGGAACGTCACAAACAGGTGGGCCAGCAGGACGCCAGCAGGCATGAACATCGGCTGGATGCCCAGCGGGTCAAGGACGCGCCCCAGCAGGCCGATAGGCCCCCACAGCAGCAACAGGGAGGTACCGACGACAACGGTGGGGATAGCCACCGGCAGGTTGACGATGACGAGCAGCGCCTCACGCCCGCGGAACCGGTATTTCGACAGGACGTAGGCGGCAAACGTCCCGAGTACCCCGTTGATAATCGCCGTAGCGAAGGCAATCAGCACCGAGAAGCGCAGCGCGAATTGCGCGTCCGGCTGGCGGAGGGCTTCCCAGAACCCCGCCAGGCCGCTGCTCCCTGCGAAGATGTAAATCGCGGCCAGCGGCATCAAGAGCAGCGGTAGCAGCACAAGCAGCAGCAGCGAAACCGGGAGAACTGAGCCCGCACTCCGGCGGCGCACGCGGGGCAGACTATCATTCATTGCCAACCTCCTGAAGCACACGATCCTTCCAGATAGCGTCGATGATCTCGCGCTTGGCCTCCGGCCAGCCGCCCATATCGGCCACCGTGAACGGATCGTCAATGACGCCAAAGTAGGGGACGTCGACATTCAGCGTCTCGTCAACGCTGCGGAAGCCGTACTCGACAAAGATGCGCTGGGCCTCCTCACTCCACAGGAAATCAACGAAGGCGTCGATCAACTCGCGGTCGGCGCGCGGAATGTTGTCGTCGATGACGACGACCACGTGCTCGCTGAGGATTGTGCTCTTGGGGTACACGATCTCGCCTTCCAGTTGACCGCGCAGCATGTCATACGTCACCTCTTGCTCATAGGTGATCAGGACGTCGCCAAACCCGCTCTGGAACTGGGTTCGGGCCGCTCGTGCCGAGGAAGCCTGGCTGGTGACGTTCTGCCAGATACCGAGAAGCTGCTCGTAGGCGCGGGCAGGGTCACCCGTCTCGCGAAGCTCGCTGCCATACTCGGCAAGAATGGCCCACTGAGCGCCGCCGGACGTCAGCGGATCGGGGTGGATGATGCCCACGCCGGGCTGTGTCAGGTCTGCAAAGTCGGTGATCTGACGCGGGTTGCCGGGCCGGACGAGGATGATGAACGGTGTGCGGTTTAAGATGCCGCCGTGAGGCAACTCCCGCCAGGTAGAGCCGTCGACCCGCCCGCTTTCGACAAGCCGCAGGGCATCCAGCTCAAGGGAAAGGATAGCGACTTCCGCCGGGACACCGAGGATGATCTGGTTGGTTACCGTCCCGGAGCCGCCAAACGAGGAGATGAACTCAACATCTTCGCCCGTCCTGGCCTTCCAGTGTTCCTGAAACGCCGGGAAGACGCCGTCGTTCATCACCTCGCCGAGGATGCTGAAGCCATAGACAACGATCGTGCGCGGCTGGGCGCGGTTCGCACCTGGTAGCCAGGGCCAGACCGCATACAACGCCAATCCGCCGACGGCAAGATACAGCACAACCTGCCTGGAAAGAAGTCGCCAGTTGATCAAGCAGCCGCTCCTTCTGCGTTAGCTCGCCCCCGCCTCCGTTAACGCGTCTGCCGGTGATGTTTGCTGCACCGGCGAAGGGTCTGCTTTACGCCCATCTATCCAGCGAATCGCAAGGTTCGATACTCTGCCGCGCTAAACATTTATTGACTATACTGATGACAGAATCGCAGAACAATAGAAATTGGTCATGGTAGGGACGCAAAAAGCCGCCCGCAGTTTACAGACCGGGGCGGCTTAGAATGTGCCTAGTTATATGCGATCAGGTGCGGCCTGTGCTACGGCTCCTCCTGCCTGAGGAGATCGGGAAGCTGCGTCAGGTCGGCGGGCGGCTGGAGCACCGGCGCACCGGGGATCGGGTCTCCGCCTGCGACCAGCACGGCAGACGCCGGGGCAGCGCCCGCCAGCCGCTCAACAGTCGCCCAGGTCAGCCCGTCAAGCCCGGCCTGTCCCAGTTCATCCGGCCCCAGCACCGCGCCGACCACCTCCGCCGCGCCACTCGCGTCGAGCATCCCCCACACCAGCGACGACGCGGTGTACGGCGCGAGCACTGCGACCCGCCGCCACGCCGCCAGATCACACAGGGCATCCAGCGCGCCGGGCTGCCACACCTCGACGCGCCGCCCGACCTCTCGCGGGAGCACATCGAGGTACAGCGGCATCTCCTCAAGCAGCGGGGCGCTGTGCCCTGCAACCCGGAAGTGTGCGCGCGTCACCCGCCAGCGGCCCTCCCGCCAGTGTGCTAGCGACTCGTCACCGCTCAGGTCAAGGTCGATCCAGTAGCTGTCCCAGTCGTCCACAATGCGCCGGTAGGCAAGCTCCCACGCCTGCACCGACCCGCCCGCCCGCTCGGCAAGCGCGGCGGCGAGAGCGGCGGGCATCTGCGCGGCCAGCGCGCGCCGGTCCAGCAGAACGTCAGCGTGAACAACAACGGTCATACGGCCTAATTCTCACACACAAAAGGTGGGCGCTCCCTCGGGTCGAGCCGGATAAGCTCGCGGTCGAACGTCGTGAGGCTTTCCGCGCCGTCGGGCGTGATGAGCACGTCGTCCTCGATGCGCACGCCGATCTCGCCGGGGATGTAGATGCCCGGCTCGACGGTAAACGTCATGCCCGGCTCAAGCACCACGTCATTACCCTCGACGATGTACGGCCCCTCGTGCGCATCAAGCCCGATGCCGTGCCCGGTGCGGTGGATGAAATACTCGCCGAAGCCCGCCTCCTCGATGACTTTGCGAGCCGCCCGGTCCACATCCTGAGCCGTCGCGCCCGGTCTGGCCGCCTCGCGCCCGGCCTGGTTCGCGGCCTTGACCGCCTCGTACACGTCGCGGTTGCGACCCTCCAGCGGCAGCCCGACGACAAACGTGCGCGTGATGTCAGAGATGTAGCCGCCATAGCTCGTGCCGAAGTCGATCAGCAGCACATCGCCCATGCGGACGGGCCGGTCAGACGGCACGCCGTGAGGCAGCGCGGCGCGCGGCCCGGCCAGCACAATCGGCTCGAAGGGCAGCGCTTCCCCGCCGTGCTCGATGAGTGCGGTCCGCAGCCGCCCGGCAATAGCCCGCTCGGTGTCGAACAGGCGCACCCCGGCGATGACCTCTGCCAGCGCCTTCTCGGTGATGGCGATGGCCTGCCGCATCAACTCGATCTCGTTGGCGTCCTTACGCACACGCAGCGCGTCCATAATGGGGTCGGCGTTGTGCAGGACGGCGTTCGGCGCGTGGCGCTGCACGAGCCTCAGCTCCGCGACGCGCATACGCAAATGCTCGACCGCCAGTTCGTGAAGCTCAGGCAGCGCGTCCATCGCGCGGCGGAAGGCCTCCGCCGGGCCTTCTTCGTCGCTGTACGTGAACACCTCGACCTCGTAGTCGAGCGGCGAGCCTGCATCGAACTTGGCCTGTTCCAGCCCCGGCACGGCAAAGACAGGCGCACCTTCCGCCGGGAAGAAGCCGACGGTCGGGCGCTCCATCAGGTGGAAGTCAAGCCCGGTCAGGTAGCGCAGGTTCGGGCCGGGCATCAGCGCCGCCGCCTGCACGCCCCGAGCCTGGAGTTCGGCCTGCAATCGCGTTACGCGCTCATGGAACATGGGTTGATGTTCTCCTTCCGGATGTGTTGGTCTGGCAGGTTGGGTGATTTGTCCACGAATGATTTGTCCACTAATGACACGAATTACACGAATAAAATTATTAATGTCATTCGTGGATCAACTATCAGACTCCTCGCGATGAATTACCCCGCCGCGACTCAACGTCGCGGCTCCGGCTTGCCTCTTCCCCTTGCAAGGGGGAGAAAGCGCGCCCAGCGCGCGGGTGGGGGTTCTCATTGACTCCGCTTGTGCTTGTGCTAACTCCTTCGCCGCGACTAAACGTCGCGGCTTCTGTAGTCTATGGGCTTGCCCTGTACGGCCTAATACTTTATCCCGATCAGTTCCACCGCGTCGATCTGGTTGCTGCCCCCGATGCTGGTGGTCTGGTTCACGGTGATGAGCACAGTGTTCCCCGGCAGTTCAAGGTTCTCAATCGGTATCTCGCGTATGAGCGGGCACTGCGGCGACGCCTGCGGTGCCGCCTCGTAGACAATGTGCTCGTCGCCGAACACGTCCCGGAACACGACCATCGTAATAAAGCCGGGGTTGTACGTCTCATAGATGCGGATAGCGCTCGGGCGCACCAGTTCGGGGAAGTACAGCGTCAGCGTCGCGATTTCCGTCGGAATCTCCGACGCCCACGCCGTACGGAAGTCGCCACAGGTGGGCGTGTTGGGCGGCCCGACAGCCTGCACCGCGCCATAATCGAGGCGCCCGCGCTGGCTGGTCGCCTCGGCGGAAGCAGCGTACTGGTTGATCACACGCCGCCCGGCGATGGAGAGCGTCGGCGCGGAGCCGGTCAGCGCAAGCTGCGGTGGCGTCTGTGTGAGGCGGCTGACAAGCGTCGGGGCGAGGTTGTCGGATTGTGCAACGGCAGCGTCGATGGTCAACTGCACAATGGCAGGGTCGGTGCTGCTCGGCATCACGGAGAGCAGCACGACGGCGGCGATCAGCACGACAAGGCCGACGATGGCGTACCACACAAACGGGTTCACGCCGCCAAAGAAGCCCGTGACCCGGCCACGCACCCCGGTAATGCGTTTCTTGATGTTGTCGAAGAAGCTCATGGAAACCTCGCCACGCAGTATAGCCGCGTGTGGGTGCTGCCGCCACAGGAAGGGCCAACTGCAGCCGCGAAGTTTATCCGCGGCATCCCAACAAACCGGATTCGATGCATAGTCCCCTTCTCCCCCTCGTGAGAGAAGGGCGCCGACCACCTGCAATGGTCGGCGGGATGAGGGGGCCGGGACTACAGCCCCAACAATGTTTGTGACACGCCAAGGGCTGCTGTAAAATGTCCGCACCCGGCTAACGTGAGGAATGCCCCATGCTATCGACCAAGTACCGGCTGCCTGACGAGCCGCCCGCCCTGCGCGAGCGGCGGCAGTTATCCAGCGTCCAGCGCGAGCAAGCCCTGCGGATTATCGACGATCTCAGCGCCGCGCTAGATGGGCTGCCCGTCGTGCTGGCCCAGCAGGGAGAGGTCGTGTGTGCGGCAGGGGGCATCTCCGACGCGGCGGCGTCACATATGGCGCAGCAGGCAGCGCGCGCCTGGCAGCAGGGCGAGCAGCACCCTGCCCGTGAGATCATTCGCTTTGACGACGAGGCGGGCAGGTTATACTCTGTACATGTGGCGGGTGCGCTGACGCTGATTGTGCGCTGGCAGCCGCCATTATCGCTAACCCAGCTTCGTGCTGAAGCCGCCGATGCGCGCGAGACGCTCGTGCGCATTGTTGAGCAGACCTGAACACCACCGGCTCCAGACCGGGCCTGATGATTTGAGGGGGGCGCCAGCCCGTGAAGCAAGACAACCGTCCATCACTCCCTTCTGACCTGTACACCGAGGAGTATTTCCTCACCGCCTGCGAGGGCTACGAGGAATGGCAGCGCAGCGAGGGCGAACACCTCTCGCGGCGGCTGAGGTCCGCCTTTGAGGTTGCCAATGTCGAGCCCGGCATGGTCGTGCTGGACATCGGCTGCGGGCGCGGCGAGATCATCCGGCACTGCGCCCGGCTCGGCGCGGACGCGCACGGCATCGACTACGCCGACGCAGCGGTGCGCATGACGCGCGATCTCATCCAGGCGGAGCAGGCCGACCCGCCGCCGGGCGCGATGAGCGTCGCCCGGGCGGACGCCAAGAAGCTGCCCTACCCCGATGCCGTCTTCGACCGGGTGCTGATGTTCGACGTGGTGGAGCATCTCTACCCCTGGGAGCTGCAGGACGCCCTGCGCGAGGTGTACCGGGTGCTCAAGCCCACCGGGCGGCTGATCGTTCACACCGCGCCCAACCAGTGGTACGACGCCTACGCCTACCCCGTCGTGCGGCTGGTGCGGACCCTCATGGGTCAGGGGGACCTCTACCCGAAGAACCCCCGGCAGTTCGGCGTCGCGGTGAACGAGCACGTACACGTCAACGAGCAGAACATCCTCAGCATGCGCAGGACGCTTCGCGCCGCCGGGTTTGATTGCCGGGTATGGCTCGACTCGCCGCCGCAGAACCGTGACGAGGGTCGCCTCCTTGCCACGCTGCGGCATATTGCCTTTAACTGGCCGCCGTTCAACTGGTTCTTCGAGCGCGAGGTATTCGCCGTTGCGTGGAAGCGCTAAGCGCCGGCCAGTCATGATCCGCTGCCGTTACGGAGGAGAGATGTGATGAGCGCTCGGCCAGATTACGCCGACAAGAGTTTCTGGCTGGAGACCGCCGGCCCATATGAGGAGCAGCCCCCCCTGCTGTCGTCTGTTCAGGCGGATGTCACCATCGTCGGCGGGGGCTTCACCGGCCTCTCGACCGCCTACCACCTGAAGCAGGCGCAGCCGGGCCTGCGCGTCGTGCTGCTGGAGTCGCACGTCGTCGGCTTCGGGGCAAGCGGGCGCAACGCCGGCTTCGCAATGACGCTCTTCGGGCTGACGCTCAGCCTGACCAAGACACTCTTCGGGGCAGAGAAGGCCGCCCAGGCGCACCGCTACATGGAGCGCGCGGTCGACTATGTGGGCGAGCTTGTCGAGCGGCACAACCTTGACTGCGATTATGAGCGCCCCGGCTTCCTGCGGGTGGCGACGACCGAAACTTACGCCCGGCGCATTCAGGAGGAGATCGAGCTGGCGCGCCGGCTGGGCCTGGAGGGGATAAGCTGGCTCAGCGCGGACGAGCTCCGCGAGCAGGTGTACTCGCCGCTGTACCTCGGCGCGTGGTGGGAGCCGCGCTGCGCGCTCGTCAACCCGGCCAAGCTAGCCCGCGAGATGCGCCGCGTCTGCCTGGAGCTGGGCGTCGAGATTTACGAGCGGACGCCCGTCATGGAGATCAAGCGCGGGGAGCACATCCTTGTCACCACGCCGCGCGGGCTGGTCCGCGCGGAGCGGCTGGTGCTGGCGACCAACGCGTGGTCGCACCTCATCCCGCAGATCCGGCGCAAGCAGGCCCCGGCGTGGACGTACATCGTGCTGACCGAGCCGCTGGAGCCGCGCCACTTTGAGGCCATCGGCTGGCAGAACCGGCAGGGGCTTGAGGACGCGCGCAACCTCGTCCACTACTACCGGCTCACGCCTGACAACCGCCTGCTGATGGGCGGCGGCGACGTGGGCCTGAGCTACGGTGAGGATATGAGCCGCGATACCGACTTCCGCACGTGGCGGCACCTCGCCGAGCACATCGCGCAGGTCTTCCCGGCGCTGCGCGACGTGCGCATCACCCACCGCTGGGGCGGCCCGATCTCCGTACCGGTCGATATGGTGCCCGCCATCGGCACGGTGGGCGACGAGCGGGTGATATACAGTCTCGGCTGCATGGGGCACGGCGTCTCGCTGACACACCTCAACGGGCTGACCATCGCGCAGCTTCTGCGCGGGGAGCAGACCGAGCTAACGGAGGTGTTCTTCGTCAACCGCCGGACGATCCCCTGGCCGGGCGAGCCGCTGCGCTGGGTGGCGAGCGCCGCCATCCGGGGCTACATGCGCCTCGAAGACCGGCTGTCCGAGCGCGATATGCCGCCGGTCGCGTACGCGCTGCCGGTCGAGGCTACAACGTAAGCATGACCAGGTACGCTGTGAAAAACTGCGTCGAGCTGACATGCGTGACCGACGTTCTGTAGACGACCTGACCATTGAGGAGCTTGAGCAGATCCTGCTCATGAAGAAGCGGGAGGCCCGCCTCGCGCGGCTGGAGCGCTACAAGCGCACTGGCCGGCGGCGTGGCGACCTGCCGCTGCCTTACGAGCTGCCAGCAGGCGGGGACGACGCCGAGCCCCTGCCCTACCACTCCTACCTGGACGACGAGCCCGCGCCGCGCCGCCGCACCACGCGCGACACACTGCTGCTCGCCGTGGAGGTTCTCGCGGTGGTAGGGCTGCTGGCAGTGCTGGTCTTTACCGCGCTGAGCCTGCGCGACCTCAACCGTGAGGCGGCAGAGGAGCAGGCGGAAGCGGTCGCCGCGCTGCCGACGCTGGAGCCGACCCCGCTCATCCGCGCGGTTGTGCTGCCCGGCGGGCACACCCCGCCGACAGACTCACAGAGCGCCCGCCCCAACTACGACGAGGTCCCCGCGCGGCTGCGCCCGCTCGTCGAGCAGCAGTTCGCCATCCCCGTCATCGCGGAGACGCCCACGCCGGGCCAGGCGGTGCGCATCCGCATCCCAGCCATCGGGGTGGACTCGCCGGTCGTGCAGGGCGATGGGTGGGAGCAGCTTAAAAAGGGCGTCGCGCAGCACCTCGGCACGGCCAACCCCGGCGAGGTGGGCAACGTCGTGCTCTCCGGGCACAACGACATTTACGGCGAGGTCTTCCGCGACCTGGACAGGCTTCAGCCGGGCGACGAAATCATCCTGTACACACAGACGCGCGAGTTCGTGTACCGGGTGGCGCACACACGCATCGTGCCGCCGACCGAGGTCAGCGTGATGGACCCCACCCGTGAGCCCATCGTGACGCTCATCTCGTGCTACCCGTATCGCATCAACACCGACCGAATTGTGGTCGTGGCGGAACTGGTGGAGTAGACTCGCTTCTGTGCGCGGCTCGCGCACGAGGTAGATACTGAGCAGGAGCTATTTTATGGCCAAGCGTTCAAAGCGCAGCAACCGCTACCGCTCGCCGCAGGGAGAAACCCCGCGAGACCTCAGCTTCGAGGAGGAGTACCGGTACGTGATCAACGACCTGCGGCGCGTCGGCATCCTTGCCGCCGTGCTGATCGGCGGGCTGATTGTGCTGTCGTTCTTCATCTGAGCGAAAGCGTTTCCGCAAACTAAAAGAGCAGCCTGTCAGATGGGCTGCTCTTTCGATTCCTGTCGGGGCGGCCGGATTCGAACCGGCGACCTCTGCGTCCCAAACGCAGCGCGCTGGCCGGCTGCGCCACGCCCCGTACACCGCGAAGTATACCGCCGCGGGAGTGATTCGGCAACGAGGGGGAGGCCCACCAGACCCGACCCCCAGCCGCGAAGTTCATTCGCGGCGGAGTCTAACGTCAACTACCCCTCCTGCGACGGAGGCGGGGCCTCGCCGCCCTCAACCGGCTCGCCGGGCGGGGGCGGAGTTTCCTCGCCGGGCGGAGTGCCTTCCGGCGTCGGCGTGGGCGTTGGGTTCTCGCAGGCGTCTATCGCGCCGACGATCTTGTCCTGAATCTGCGCGTCGTTCCGGATGCGGGCCGCGCTCTGGTACAGGCTTACTGAGTCGCAGGGCGTGCCGCCCAGCCAGAGCTGGTCCCCGTAGGTGATGTAGGCCTCAAGCAGGCGGCTCTCCACGTCGCGGTAGTTCGGCGCGACGGCGTAAATCTCGGAGAAGTTCTGAATGACAATCGGCCAGTTAAGCCCCCAGTACGTCTTGCCGGTGACGTACAGCGAGGCGATCAGCCGCTCGCCCTCCGAGATGTCGTCCAGCGGGCGGATCAGCGCGGCGCGGTCCAGCAGGACGATGCCCTCCTCCAGCCGCTCGTCGGTGCGGATGTAGCGCAGGCCAAGCTGCCGTAGCGACTCGTACAGCATCTCCTCGACCTGCTCCGGCTGGTAATCGGGCGCCTGCGCCCGGAGCATCTCCAGCCGGTTGATGGCCGCTTCCCACTGCTGCTCGTTATACAGCGCCTGTGCCTCGGCAAAGCGCTCTTCGTTCGTATTGGCTTCGCTCGGCGGGATGGGCGTTGCATCGGCGCTGATCCCGCCGTTCTCAAGCAGCCGCCGCGCCTCGGCGAGCTTTTCCGCCGCGCCGGGGTAGCCGGGGTTCCGCTCCAGAATCCACGTGAAGCGCTGCACCGCAAGCTGGTACTGGCCCGCCGTAAGGTCGGCAAGGCCCATCTGAAACTGCACGTCCATCTCGGCGACCGCCGTCTGCGTAGCCTGGGCGTCGCGCACGTTCTGCCCGGCAACGAGGCCGCCCCACGCCGCCAGCAGCAGGGCCGTACCGACAACGCAGACGATAATCAGCACAATGACAGCATATGATGACAGCAGGCGCTTAAGCTGCGCCGTGCGCCCCGGAGCCTCCGAGATAGGTTCCACCTGTTCGGCGTCGTCGTAAATCATGTGGGATTCTGGAGAGCGTTGCATACCGTTGTCAGTTACCCATGTACTTGATAATGACGTAATCACCACTTAAACGGGCCGCATTATAGCGTCCCCCGGTGGCCCATGCCACCCACGACCCCGTGATTATAAGCCGTTCTATCGCGGCTGTCATAAACCCTATCTCTACGAATATCCTTCGCTGCCGGGCCTGTCACGCAGCGAGCTTCCCACGTGGTGTGGCAACTCCTTGCCTGCAGGCGGGTTATACCTATAATGAAAGCCCTATCCCAACCTTAATTGCACTCCGTGGAGGAGACCATCATGGACTTCGTGAGAGCCTTAACCTTCCCTTTTGACGACGATGAGTGGCTCAAGAAGCTGGGCATTGCAACTCTTATCCAGTTCATCCCCATCCTCGGCCAGATCGTGTTGCAGGGCTGGTCGGTTGAGATCAGCCAGCGCGTCAAGCGCGGCAGCCCGGAGCCGCTGCCCGGCTGGGACCAGTTCAGCGAGTACATTGGCAAGGGTTTTACAGTCTTTATCGCAAACCTCATCTACCAGATCCCGACGGTCATTTTTGCCTGCCTCGCGGCTTTCTCGTGGGTTCTCCCTGCGATGGGCGCGGGTAGTGACAGCGAGGGCTTTCTGGCGGCGCTCGGAGTGGGTGCGGTCGTGTGCCTGAGCTGCGTGATCTTCCTGTACGCCATCGCCGCCGCAATCGTGTTCTTCGGCGGTTATGTGCGCTACATCGATAACCCCCAGCTCGGCGTGTTCTTCCAGTTCGGCGACAACATCGCGCTCGTCCGCAACAACATCGGCGAGTTCGGCATGGCCATCCTGTATGTTCTCCTCGCGGGTCTGATCGTTGGCGCAATCTCCGGCATCACCGCAGGGATCGGCAGCATCCTCGCGACGCCCTTCATCATGTATGTGATGGGGCACATCCTCGGGCAGCTAGCCACCCGCCTCTCGGCGAACCTGCGGCCTGCCGTCTAAACGGCACCTGCTTCAAACGACACCAACCGGGCCGGCAGCGATGCTGGCCCGGTCGTGTAAGCCGCCTGCACTCCGCCCCAAAGAACCTGTTTGACAACCACATACCCTGCTTTACAATGAGTAGTGGCATCAACTTCTCATCGAGTTCACCGCGCGCCTGATTTATCATTTATCTTTATCATTGCCCCGCCATCCTTTCTTTCAAGAAGGAGCAGGCTGATGCGCCAGTCATCATCGTTCGTACGAGGACTTATTCTGCTGGCCCTTATCGTTGTGCTCGGTCTGATCCCCACGAGCACGGCCTCCGCCTCCGATATCGCGGCCCTCACGGCGAGATCGTCCAGCCGCTACATCGTCGTGTTTGAGCCAACGGTCAACGTGGACGCCTTCGCCTCTCAACTCAGCAGGCAGTTCGGGCTGAACGTTAAGTTGAGCTACGAGCACGCCTTGCTGGGCATCGCCGCCGAGATACCGGACTGGGCTGTACCGTTCATCGAACGGCACCCGCTCGTCAAATACGTCACGAAAGACTACGCGATCCACCTGCATGACCAGATTGTGCCCACCGGCATACAGCGCGTCATGGCGCCCGCCAACCCGGCCATCGGGATCAACGGGCAGGATGACGTGCGTGTAGATGTGGACGTCGCCATTATCGACACCGGCATTGACCTTGAGCACCCCGACCTCAACGTCGTCAACGCGGTAGACTGCACGCAGGGCTGGCCGCAGGGCGTGTGCGTGCCCGGCGGCGATGACGATCACTTCCACGGCACCCACATCGCCGGGATCATCGGGGCGCTCGACAACGGCGAGGGCACGGTCGGCATTGCGCCGGGAGCGCGCCTGTGGGCGGTGAAGGCGCTCGACTCGGCAGGCGAGGGGTCGTCATCATGGCTTATCGCCGCCCTGGACTACGTGACTCAGCACGCCGATGAAATCGAGGTTGCCAACCTGAGCCTCGGCTGTGTGGACTGCAACAACCCGGCGCAGGATGAGGCTATCGCCAACGCGGTCGCCGCCGGGGTGACGATCGTCGTGTCGGCTGGCAACGAGGGGCACGACGCCTCGCGCAACAGCCCGGCCAACCACCCCGACGTGATCACCGTCTCCGCTATAGCCGATTTTGACGGGCTGCCCGGCGGGCTGGCAGGCTTCACCTGCTACGAGGAGCAGGACGATACGTTGGCGAACTTCAGCAACTACGGCGCAGTGATAGACATCGCCGCGCCGGGCGTGTGCATCACCTCGACCTACCCGCTGGAACGCGGCGGTATCGGCACGATCAGCGGCACGAGCATGGCCGCGCCTCACGTCGCCGGGGCGGCGGCGCTGCTTGCCGCCAGCGGCGACTACACCCCCGCGCAGATCCGGCAGATCCTGGTCGAGCAGGGCACCTACGATTGGGTAGACGACTCCGGCGACGGCATCCACGAACCGCTGCTGAACGTGAGCAACTCCACCGTGTTCGCGCCGCGCCTCGTGCCCGGCTCGCAGACGGGAACCGCGCCCACTGTGCGCATCACCAGCCCGGTGGATGGCGCGACCGTCTCCGGCGCGATCACGCTCGCGGCAGAGGCCAGTGATACAGACGGTATCGCACAGGTCGAGTTCTTCGTGGACGACGCAAGCGTCGGGATCGACGCCGACGGCAGTGACGGCTGGGGCGTCGGGTGGGACAGCGCCGCCGTGCCGGATGGCCCGCACACGATCCGCGCTATCGCGACCGACACCACCGGCGAGTCGTCCGAGGCCAGCGTGAGCGTGACGGTCGCCAACAACACCGTCCCGGCAGATAATCCGCCGAGCGTCAGCATCATCAGCCCGGCGAATGGCGCGACCGTCTCCGGCGTGATCACCGTCAGCGCCGACGCAGCCGACGATCAGGGCGTCGTGCAGGTCGAGTTCTTCGTGGACGGCGCGAGCCTCGGTGTGGACGCGGACGGCAGCAACGGCTGGGCGGTCGAGTGGAATACGGCCACCGTGCCGGACGGCGAGCACAGCGTCTCGGCGGTTGCGACCGACACCGTCGGGCAGACCACCTCGGCAGGCGTGCAGGTGACGGTCCGCAACGAGGCCCCGGTGGAGGAGGACCTCACGCTCTCCGCGAAGCGATCCGACGTGTGGCTGTGGAGCTGGGTCGAACTGTCGTGGAGCGGCGCCAAGGGCGACGTTGTGATGATCTGGCGCAACGGCCTGCCCTTCCGGCCAAGCACCAATAACGGCTTCACCGTCGATATGCTGCCGCCATACAGTGGGGCGTTCACCTACAAAGTGTGCGAGATCCCGCGCGGGCGCTGCTCAAACGAGGTCACGGCAGCGCCGGCACCCATCGGCAGATAAAGGGCTGGGCCGGACTTAGACGATCATGTAGGGGCGGCTCTGAGAGCCGCCCCTACGGCGTCTTGGGCATCCCCTGCAGGGCGATAAACGCCGGGCGGGGCTGGCCGTCCGGCCCGACAATCCGGTAGGCCGCGCTGAGAGCAGCATCGGCGCGGTCGCTCTGCTCCAGCGTCAGGTCGAGGTTCGATACCATTGCCAGCCGCACGAACTCCCAATCGTGCATCATCTCAAACGCCTGCACGATGTACGCGGCCTGCTCCTCCGGCGTGTTGTCGTACACAAACGCGGGCAGGTCGGTGGCGGAGGCAGCGTCGTCTACAGCGGGCCAGCCAAACTCCGTGACGCACAGCGGGGTGTCGCGCCCGGCGGCGACGATCAGGTCGTAATACCCGCGCAGCGTCGAGTAGAACGACCAGCTATGGTGCGGGTTGTCATACGGCTCACGGAAGCGCGCCGTCGGGTCGTCCTGCCGCGCGTCGTAGGGCACATCGGGCGGCAGGTTGTACCCCTTGTGATGCACACCCACGCAGTCCACAAAGTCGAGCATCCCCATGCCGATCAACTCGCGCAGATAGCGGAAGTCGTCGATGGCGAGGATGCCGTCGTCCACGCCGGTGGGGTTCAGCCCGCCGCTGATGATCAGCACGCCGGGGTCAACCGAGCGCACGGCACGCGCGGCAGGCAGCAGAAGCTGCATGTAGCCCGACGAACTGAGCCCGCCCGCGACGTACCACTCGCGGTCGCTGTTCATCTCCGACCAGATCTCAACAGCGTGGATCGCGCCCCGGTAGCGCTGCAGCAACTGCGAGATGAAAGTCGCATAGGCAATGGGGTTATCCGGCGGGCCGCTACGATTCTCGGCGGTCACCGCGCGGGACCAGTCCGGCGCGGCGTAGACGGTGACGAGCACCTTCTGGTTGCGGGCAGCAGCCCCGGCGAAGAACGCGTCAAGCGCCTCCCAGTTGAGGTTGCCCGGCTGCGGTTCGACATCCGCCCAGCGCACCGGAAGCTTGACCCACCCCACCCCGAGTTGTCGCGCCAGGTCGAGCGTCTCGTCGGGCGCGGTCAGGCCGTTGACGACCACCCCGTAGCCGAAGCTCGGGTCCGCGATGGGGAGGGGTGTCGAGGTGGGGGCAGGCGTCCCGTCGGCGCTCCCGGCAGCGCTCTCCGTCTGCTGGGGAGCCGCGGCGACAGCCGTGAGGCGCGCGGCCTGCTCAGGCTCGGTGGGCGTAACCTGCCCGGCAGCGGTCGCGGTGATCAACTCATCCCGGCGGACACCGCTAATGTTCCACCAGGTGCCAAGGAAGATGCACGCGCCAACCGTGAGCACAATCAGGACCCAGGCAACGGCAAGCCCCTGCTTCATCCGGGGTGTGAGCGGCTCGTTGTTGGCGCTGGTGTCCGTCATGTTCACTGCCTTAACGGCTGCACAGCGTAATGATCGGCTAGCCTTGCCCCCGGCAGCCTAGTCGGAGATGGCCTGCCGCAGCGTCGAGCAGGCCGGGCAGGTTCCGTCGGGCCGCAGGATGGCGTACCCCGCGAACGGGTCATTCTCATCCCAGTTGGTGAAGTCCACGTTCCAGATGATCATCAGATGCACATAGCCGAGATCCTGCGAGATGTTGACACCCTCAGCCAGCCAGGCGGCCTGCTCCTCGATGGTGTTGTTGTTGCCCCAGGCGAAGTTCTGGGGGATGGGCGTGTCAAAGCCGTCCGGCGTCAGGTAGCCGAACTCCGTCACGCAAATCGGGAGCTGCCTGTTCATGCCCTCATAGTAGACTTCCACCGTCGGCAGGTAGTACCAGCTATAGTGCGCGTCGCCGGGGTCGGAGACGTGCCCGGTGCGCGCCGAAGGTGCGGTCGTGCCGGAGTTGTGGTGCACGCCGATGCAGTCGGCGTAGTTAGCCGCGCCCGCCGCCGCCAGCCCGGCCACATAGCGCTGGTCGCTCCAGGCGTTGGTGCCGTTGTCAAAGCCGGTCGGGGCCAGCGCGCCGATAATGACGGTCGTCTGCGGGCTGACCCGCTTGATGATCTCGTAGCCGGGGGCGAGCATGTTCTCGACGTAGGCAACCGGGTCGATCTGCCCGGCGGGCCACTCGCGGTCGAGGTTCATCTCATTCCAGATTTCAATCGCGTCCGGCTGGAAGGCGGCCACCTGCTCCAGGTACTCCAGATAGGAAGCGTAATCAATCGTCTCCTGCGGGTAGGGCTGGCCGGGCATGCTCAGGAGCACCTTGAAGCCGTGGCTGTGCCCGGTTTCGATGAGCTGCCGCGCCTGCGCCGGGTCGGCGTCGGGGCTCCAGGGGAACTGGAACTTCACCCACGTCATCCCGGCGGAGCGCATCACGTCGGGGTTGGCGATAAACCCGGGGACCTGCCCGCCCAGCTCCAGCTTGTCGCCGTCCAGCCCGATCGTCGTGGGCGGCGTAGGGGTGACGGTCGGCCCGGCAGCGGGGTCGAGCGTTGCGGAAGGCTCAATCTCAATCGGCACCGACGTGAGGGTCGGCACAACGGCGACAGCGGTCAGTTCGGCTTCCGCCGCGAGCCGCTGAGACCGGTTGTTAAGCGTAACGAGAAGAATGAAAAAAACAGCGGCCCCGGCGAGGGCGACAAAGACCATCCAGCCGATGGCGAGCTTGCGTACGGTGTCCGGCGAGAGGCGGCTCTTGTTGCTGCGATTGGGCATGTGCCTGTTGCTCCTCTTTAAGCGTCACGGGCGAGGCTGCCAAATGATGATGGGCGCCCGGTCGGTGCGCTATTGTACCTGATCTACTGCTGTTCGCCTATTCGGGCGGCTCACGGGGCGGACATCGCCGCGCCGAGCGCGTCGCAGGCCGGGCACGAGCCATCGGGCCGGATCAGCGCGTAGCCGGCGGCGGGTTCCTCCTGCCGCCACGTCAGATAGTCCACATTCCACACGATCATCAGCCGGGTATAGGGGTTGTTACGGGCGAGGCGCACGGCGTCAGCCAGCCACGCCGCCTGATCGGCGGCGGTCGTACCGCTCGCCCACTCGTAGCCGGGTGGCATCTCGCCGTAGCCCTCGGCGCTCAGATAGCCGAACGCCACGAAGCACACCGGCTTGCGCAGCGCCTCGACCGGCTGCTGCCATACCTGCTGCAGGCCGACGTTCTCGGCAGGTGGCGCTCCACCGGCCAGATAGCGGACGCCCACACAATCCAGAAAGTTCCCGGCGCCCGCCGCCGCCATCTGCTGGTAGAACACGCTCTCGCTGCCGTCACCCATGGGGCGCAGCGCGCCTGAAATGACCATGATGCTGCGGTCAGCGGCCTTGATAGCGTTGTACGCCGGGGCGAGCATGTTCCGCAGATAGACGCCGCCATCGATCTCCGCCTGCGGCCAGCGATCGGGGGCATTCGGCTCGCTCCACACCTCAACGGCATCGGGGCCATAACGGGCCAGCGCGCTGAGGAACTCCACAAACGCCTCGTAGTCGATATCGTCGGGGCGGCGCTCGCCGCCGGTGACGGATACGAGCACCTTGAAGCCCGCGCGCTGCGCCCGCTCGATCTCGCGCCCGGCGAGGCTGGTGCTCTGGCCGGGCCGCCACGTCACCTCGATTCGGGTCCACGTCATGCCCGCCCGCTGCATCAGCGCGGCGTGCCGGAAGTCGTAGGCCACCTGCCCGCCCAGCTCAAACGGCCCCTGGGCGGCAGGCCCGGCGCGCGAAACGGGCGTGGGCAGGCCGGTCGGGAAAGGGGCGGGCCGGGCAACGACCAGCGTCGGCGTCGGCGCGAAGGGGTCATCGATAGTCGGCAGCGGCGTCGCCTGAAAATCCGGGAGCGCCAGATCTGCATCCGGCCCGGCGAACGGTGCTTCAGGCAGCGGCTCGGCATGCCCAGCGCCGCGCCCGACGCTGCGCGCCAGGGCCAGCCCCAGCAGCGCGCCGATCAGCACCAGCACCGCCAGCCCGATCACGGCATGCACAAAAGACAGGCGAGCGCGGCCCAGCCCGCCGAGCCGCTCCCGCCTGTTCTCCTGTCGATCCCTCTGCGCGGAATCCGCCGCTCTACGCGGTGTCATCGCGTCCTGTCAGCTCGCTTCACCCCGTTCGTCACTGCATGGCAGCGCCGAGCGTCGCACAGGCCGGGCACGAGCCATCCGGCCTGACGATGGCATAGCCTGCCTGCGGGTCGTCGCCCCAGTAGGTGAGGTCCACGTTCCAGATGATCATCAGCCGGATGTAGCCCAGCGACCGGGCGATCTGCACGCCCTCCGCCAGCCACGCGGCCTGATCGGCGACGGTGATGTGCGAGCCCCAGCTCCAGTTGGGGGGCAGTTCGCCGTAGCCCTCGCCGCTCACGTAGCCGAACTCGGTGAAGCACAGGGGCAGCGCGCCGCCTATGCCGCCCGAGTAGACGTTGATCGTCGGCAGGAAGTACCAGCTATAGTGCCCGCCCGCCGGGTGGCCGGTCGTCGCTGAAGGCGAGGTCGCGCCGGCATTGTGGTGCACGCCGAGGCAGTCGGCGTAGCGGGCCGCACCCGCCGCCGCCAGACCCTGTACGTAGCGCTGGTCGCTCCAGACGTTCACCCCGTCGTCCACGCCCGTCGGCGCAAGCGCACCGATGATGACCATCGTGCCGGGGCTGACGGACTTGATCGCGTTAAAGGCCGGGGCGAGCATGTTGTTCACGTAGATCGCCGGGTCGATCTGCCCGGCGGGCCACTCGCGGTTGAGATTCATCTCGTTCCAGATTTCAATCGCGTCGGGGCCGTAGCTCGCCACCTGCCGCAGATACTCGACGTAGCTGTTGTAGTCGATGCTCGTCGGGTAGAGCGGGCCGGGGATGCTCAGCAGCACCTTGAAGCCGTGAGCGCGCGCCTGCCCGATGTAAGCCGCCGCGCCTGCCGGGTCCGCACCCGGCGACCACTTGATCTGGAACTTGACCCAGGTCATGCCCGCCTGGCGCATCTCGTTCGGGTGGTAGATGCCGCCCGACACCTGCCCGCCAAGCTCGAAGCCGCCGCCCACACCCGCAGGGGCAACCGGGGGCGGAGGCGTGCTGGCGGGGGTCGGCGAGGCGTCGTCGTCCGGGTCAGGCGTGACAGACGGCGTCGGGTTATCAGACGGCGTCCGCGTCGGCGTGGGGGTTGGCGCGTCTGTCGGCTCTGCGCCTGCGACCACCTGCACGCCCAGCTCGCCGCGCTCGCTCGTCTGGCTGCCGTCACTCAGCGCCGCTGCGATGGCATACGCACCCGGTTCGCTCGGCACATCCCACACGAACTGTAGCAGCGAGAGGTCGCCCTGCTCCCGGCTCAGTTCCGCGCCGGAGCCATCCCGCACCTGCCACACCAGCTCCAGCGGCTGCGGGTCGCCAAGCGGCTGCTCGCTGAGCAGCGCCGTCAGGCCGTTCGCAAGCTCCGCCGGGGCGTCGGGATGGGCCAGGCCATGCACCGCCACCGCCGACAGGGCGTACTTGCGCGCAAGCTGGAGGCGCGTCTGCAGGCTCGCCGCCGAACTGAAGTAAACGTGATGCAGCGTCTGCGCCTCATCGCGGTAGGTCAGGTAGTTCATCTTGAGCGCCTCGTCGTAGCCGAGCGACTCCGCGCTACCGTCCAGCCGCAGAGGCAGGATACCCGCCGCCGGGACAGACGAACCATCCGGCCCAAGGTAGCCCTCCACCGCCGACACACCGCCCAGCGGCCCGGCGGCCTCCTCAAAGCTCACGAGGTGGCTGCCTTCAGGCGATACGTCCACATGCAGCGCGCTGACGAGCAGGCCCAGCTTGCGCCGCTCGATCTGCCCCACCAGCGTGGCCAGCATCTGGTCGACCGCGTTGCCCTCCAGGTACGCGCCGGGGTCGTCCGCCGGGCGAATCCACACACGGTCGGCATACTGGCCCAGAGCGGGCAGGTCCAGCCCGGCGAGGTCGGAGGTGCGGAGGATGACGTTAAGCTGCTTGCCGCCCGCATGAAGCTGCTCGGCGAGGGCGGCGACGAACCCGGTATAGCCCTCCGCCGGGGCAAAGTCGAGCGTCAGGCCGTTGTAAGGCCCTGCCGCCTCGATCAACTGGCCGACGAGCGGCGCCTGTGTGTCGGTATACGCGCTGAAGCCGCCCGCGCGGTTCTCGACGATGGGCAGGACGGCGCTCGCGCTCGCCTCCGCCGCCGCACCGCCGAGATTGCCCGCCTCGTCCACGGCAAGCCCTTCGGGCAGCGCGACGCTGTAGGTCACCCCGCTCAGGTCGGGCCCGCCCGACGTGACGACCATGCCGAGCGCCGGGGTTGCAGCCGGGGCGTGGAAGGCCATCACGTGCGTGGACGCGCCCTGCGGCGTGAAGATCACGACCTGCCGCGCGGTGTCGATCTGGCTCGGTACAAACAGCCACGCGCCCGCCGACGCGTCCCAGCGGTACAGGTCAAGCTGCTCCAGCGGCTCCGCGCCGTTCGGAATGGCCATCTCGGCGATCAGGGCCGCCTCGCCCCGCACGTCGATGCTATAGATCGGGCTGAGAGCGGTGTAGCCGGTGGGCAGCGCAGCGTAGGCGTTAACCCAATCCCGACCTGCCGACCCGTTGAGGAAGGCCTCCCGCGGGACGGTATTCACCGATACCTCGGCCCGCCCGCTGCCATCCGCCAGCGCCACGACGAGACCGTCGGAGTGGAAAAGGGAGGGATTGCCGTCGTTCAGCGTGGCAGAGACGCTGCCGGCGCCGCCGCGCCCGGTGGCAATGCCCGGCGCGACGAACAGCACAATCACCGCAACGACGGCGACCGCCACGACACCCACCACCGCCCAGGCCCACACAGGGAGCCCGCGCTTCGGGGGGGTGGCATCAGCCTGTTGAAACTCGTGGATGTGTAACTCGTCTGTCATTTCGCTGCGATCACCTGGTTTCTTAGCTAAAAAGGCGGCTGTCGAACCGCCGCCCACCGCTTCTGCTCGCGTTCAGGTCCGTTAATGTACATCAGCGTCGCATTCTATCCTGAAGAAGAAGAGCACGCAATTGGATAGTGGGCTCAGGCAGCGAAAGGACATCTTAACCGCTCTATTTGCCCCGCCTGTTGCTCAAATCAACCGCGCACGATAATATACCAGATGAATACGATAAAAATTCCCCTTTCTCTACCCCTTCGCCAGAGTTGATGAGGAGTAACGTGATGACGCAGGTAAACGATCGTGGATACGCGCACCCCGAAGTCCTGGTGACCACCGAGTGGGTCGCCGAGCACCTCAACGATCCCAACGTGCGGATCGTTGAGTCCAACGAGGACCCGCTCCTGTACGCCACAGGCCATATTCCCGGCGCCGTCGAGGTTGACTGGACCCGCGACCTGAACGACCAGGTTCTGCGAGACTACATCGGGCAGGAGCAGTTTGAGGCGCTGATGTCCCGCATCGGCGTGACGCCAGAGATGACCGTCGTCTTCTACGGTGACAAGAGCAACTGGTGGGCGACCTACGCCTTCTGGGTGTTCAAGCTGTTCGGGCATAAGGACGCCCGCGTGATGGACGGTGGCCGCCTGAAGTGGGTGCAGGAGGGCCGCCCGATGACCACCGAGGTGCCCAGCTACCCGCCGACCGTGTACAAGGCCCAGCCGCGCGACGACCGGACCGATCGCGCCTTCCGCGACCAGGTACTGGAGCACGTCCGCGCCGGGCTGCCGCTCGTCGATGTGCGCAGCCCCGAGGAGTTCCGGGGCGAACTGCTGCACATGCCCGGCATGCCCAACGAGGGCGCGCTGCGCGGCGGGCACATCCCCGGCGCGAAGAACGTACCCTGGAGCCGCGCCGTCCGTGAGGACAGCACGTTCAAATCCGCCGACGAGCTGCGCCAGATTTACGAGCAGGAGCAGGGCCTGCGCCCGACCGACGACGTGATCGCCTACTGCCGCATCGGCGAGCGCAGCAGCCACACCTGGTTTGTCCTGAAGTATCTGCTGGGCTACGATCAGGTTCGGAACTATGACGGCAGCTGGACGGAGTGGGGCAACCTCGTCGGCGTGCCGATTGAGAAGTCCGAAACGGAAGAGAAAGAGATGGCATGACAGAACGGAACGACATCCCTGAGCCGCTGGCCGAAGTGCTGGAGGACTTCGAGTGGATTACTGACCGCCGTGAGCGAACCGAGATGCTGATCCATTACGCGGATCAGTTCAAGCCGGTGCCGCCCTCTATCGCCACACCGCCCTACCCGGAGGAGAACCGCGTCCCGTCGTGCGAGTCCGAGGCGTACGTCTGGGCGGAGCGGCAGGACGACGGCACGATGAAGTTCTACTTCGCGGTTGCCAACCCGCAGGGTATCTCGGCAATGTCGCTGGCGGCCATCCTCGACCTGACGCTCTCCGGGCAGCCGCCGGAGAAGATCGCCAACATCGAGCCGGACATCGTGTTCAAGCTGTTCGGCAACGAGATATCGATGGGCAAGGGCCAGGGGCTAACGAGCATGGTCGGCATGGTCAAGGCCTTTGCCAAAGAGCAGTTAAACGGGGGGCGGGAGTAGTTCTCCCCTTACCCTGCACCCGCAGCAGGCGGGTCGCAGGGTGAGGGTTTTCAGCTCTTAACACAAAAGGCGCGCCGCTGTGCAGGGCGCGCCTTTGTTATTCCATCAGGTCTGATGGAGCTAGTCCACCTTCTCGGCAACCGGGATGTAGCCGTGCTGCTCCAGATAGCTGATAAGCTTCTGCGCGCTTTCCTCGGGCGTCTCCTCATGCGTGTTGAGGACGATCTCGGGGTTGAGGGGCGGCTCGTACGGGTCGGATACACCGGTAAAGTTGGGGATCTCCCCGGCGAACGCCTTGGCGTACAGGCCCTTCACATCGCGCTCGGCGCACACCTCAAGCGGGGCGTTGACGAACACCTCGATGAAGTTGGTCGTCTCGGAGCGAACCCGGTCGCGCACCGCCCGGTACGGCGAGATGAAGCTCGCAATCACGCCGACGCCGTTCCGCGAGAGCAGCTTGGCGACGAACGTGACGCGCTCGATGTTCTTTTCACGGTCTTCCTTCGAGAAGCCGAGGTCGCGCGTCAGCGACTGGCGCACCACGTCGCCATCCAGCCGCTCGATCTTCAACCCGCGTGATTTCAGTTCCGCTTCAACAATTTTGGCGATGGTCGTCTTTCCCGCCCCGGAGAGACCGGTCATCCAGAGCGTGAAACCCTTTTGCTGGTCGCTGGTCACAAGTCCACCTCTCGGTCTGTAGTAAATCCAGCCGCAGAGTATAGCATGAGGCTTGCGGCAGGGCGAGAACGGGGATACGCGGTAAGCTCAGCTTATTATATTCGGCTTTCCGCCAGTTTCCCGGTACCAGCGGACGGTTTGGTTGCAGTTCTGGGTTTGGTAGACTGGCAGGAAGCGGGTAGCATATACGGCGTGTTGTTGGTAAACCGCTGCAACGGGTAAAGCTGGTCAATTTGGACAAGTAGACATGACGTTTGATATGTGGCTGACGCTCGGCATTCTGGCCGCCGCGCTCGTCCTCTTCGTCACCGAATGGGTGCGCATGGACATCGTCGCTCTGGGCGTCGTCATCACGCTGATGCTCACCGGGCTGCTCACTGTCGATGAGGCGCTGGCAGGCTTCTCCAATAACGCTGTCATCACAATTGTGGCGCTGTTCATCGTCGGCGGGGCGATTGTGCAGACCGGCCTCGCCCGCGTGCTCGGCGGGCAGATTCTGCGGATTGCGGGCAACAGCCAGGCACGGCTCACAATCGTCATCATGCTCGCCGCCGCTCTGCTCTCCGGCTTCATGAGCAACACCGGCGTGGTCGCGGTGCTGCTGCCTGCCGTCGTCAGCCTCGCCAACGAAGCGAAGATCCCGCCCTCCAAGCTGCTGCTCCCGCTGGCCTATGGCTCACTGCTCGGCGGCGTCGCTACGATTATCGGTACCCCGCCCAACATCATTGTCACCGACATCATGCGCGACGCCGGGTTCCAGCCGTTCGGTTTTTTCAGCTTCCTGCCGGTAGGTGTGGTGTTCACTGCCATCGGCATTACGTACATGCTCGTCGCCGGGCGCAGGCTGCTGCCCGCCCACCAGCCCCACCGCGAGGTACAGCGCGTGGACTCGCCGCAGGAACTGCTCGACCTCTATCGCCTGCCGGACAACCTCTACCGGCTGCGCGTCCGGCAGAAGTCGCCGATGGTCGGGCAGACGGTCGTCGAGTCCGGGCTTGGCGCGCGGTTCAACATCAGCGCGCTGGAAGTCCTGCGCCGGGCGCCCGCGCAGACCGTCGCCCGTGTCGGCGACCAGCGTCTGGTGCTCGAATCAGACAGTCAGGAACGCATCTACGCCGTCGCCGACGTCATCCTTCAGCCTGACGACATACTCATTGTGCAGGGCGACGGGCGCGACGTGCAGCACGCCGCAGCGTCGCTCAATCTTGCTATCCAGCCGGCAGCGGCGGATGACCACGAGTCGCTGATCGCCGAGGAGGTGGGCATTGCGGAAGTCATCCTGCCGCCGCGATCATCGGTCATCGGCAAAACGCTGGCCGAACTGAAGTTCGGCTCCGTCTACAACCTGACGGTGCTCGACATCCGTCGCGCCGGTGAGGACGGGCGTCTGAGCCTGAAGGACACGCGGCTCGCGTTTGGCGATACGCTGCTCGTGCTGGGTGAGTGGAAAAATATCATGGAGCTTAAGGAGCGCCGCCGCGACTTTATCGTGATGGGCGAGCCGGAGGCGCTTGCCGGGCTGCCCGCGCGCAAGAAGGCCCCGGTGGTGCTGGTCGTGCTCCTGATGATGGTTGTGTTGATGGTCACCGGGCTGGTTCCGCTTGCCACCGCCAGCCTCCTCGCCGCCCTGCTGATCGTGCTAACCGGCTGCCTGTCGATGGACGAAGCCTACGAGTCCATTGACTGGAAAAGCATCGTGCTCATCGCCGGGATGCTACCGCTCGCGACCGCGCTGGAGAAGGTCGGGCTTGTCAACTTGATCGCCGAGAGCATGACCAATATGCTGGGGGACCAGGGCCCCCTGTTGATCATGGCAGGGTTTTACCTGCTGACTGCGGTCTTTACGCAGGTGCTTTCGAATACGGCCACAGCAGTGCTCGTCGGGCCGATCGCGCTGGCAACAGCCGCCCGGCTGGGCTTGCAGCCGCACGCCTTTGTAATGGCCGTGGCTGTCGCCGCCTCGATGGCGCTCGCCTCGCCGATGTCAACGCCGGGCAACACGCTGGTGATGAGCGCAGGCAATTACAGCTTCAGCGATTACGTCAAGAATGGCGTGCCGTTGATCCTGCTCTGTATGGTGGCGGCGCTGTTGGTGCTGCCGCTGCTTTTCCCGATGTAGCCGGGTGCGCGCCGCCGAAAGTGCAGGCGCGATGAGAGCAGGTAGGGAGTATCGTCACCCATAAGAGGGACAGCTTGCAATTCCCAGGAGGTTGTGGAGTAGTGTAACATCGCGATTATCGCTAGAATAGGGCCTCGGACGCCCAACCAACAAATCTTCACCTCTACCGAATCAATCTCTACAGGAGAAAAATATGGCAGTGCCGAACGAAACCGACGTCAAGGTCCCGAGCGACATCGAGATCGCGCAGGCGGCAGACATCCGGCCCATCATCGAGATCGCCGAGAAACTCGGGCTGAGTGAGGACGACATCGACTTCTACGGCAAGTACAAGGCGAAGATCCACCTCGACGTACTCCAGAAATTCGCCGACCGTCCGCAGGGCAAGTACATCGACGTGACGGCCATCACCCCCACCCCGCTCGGCGAGGGCAAGTCCACAACGATGGTTGGCCTCACCCAGGCGATGGGCTCCGTGTTGGGCAAGAACGTCGCCTGCTGCATCCGCCAGCCAAGCATGGGGCCGACCTTCAACATCAAGGGCGGCGCCGCCGGTGGCGGCTATAGCCAGGTCATCCCCATGGAGGACTTCAACCTCCACCTGACCGGCGACATTCACGCCATCAGCGCCGCGCACAACCTGGTCGCCGCCGCTATCGACACGCGGCTGTTCCATGAGAGCCGCCAGTCGGATGAGGCGCTCGAGCGCCGCGGCGTGAAGCGGCTGGACATCGACCCCGATACGATCACCTGGAACCGCGTCGTGGACGTGTGCGACCGCTCGCTGCGCCAGATCCAGGTTGGCCTGAACGATGCCGACCTGAGCGACCAGTTCCCCCGGCGGACGGGCTTCGACATCACCGTTGCCAGCGAGCTGATGGCTATCCTGGCGCTCACCACCAGCCTGAAGGACATGCGCGAGCGCATCGGGCGCGTCGTGATTGGCCTCAACCGGCAGGGCAAGCCGGTGACGCTTGAGGACCTGGGCGTCGCTGGTGCCGTCACGGTGCTGCTGCGCGATGCCATCATGCCGACCCTCATGCAGACGCTTGAGGGCCAGCCCGCGCTGGTGCATGCCGGCCCCTTCGCCAACATCGCGCACGGCAACTCGTCCATCATCGCCGACCAGATCGCACTCAAGCTGGCGGACTACGTCATCACGGAGAGCGGCTTCGGTGCGGACATCGGCATGGAGAAGTTCTTCGACATCAAGTGCCGCTACTCCGGCCTGATCCCCAATGCGGTCGTGCTCGTCGCGACGGTCCGCGCGCTCAAGATGCACGGCGGCGGCCCGAAGGTCACCCCCGGTGCGCCGCTCGCCCGCGAGTACACTGAGGAGAACCTCGAACTGCTGGAGAAGGGCCTGGCGAACCTCGGCGTTCACATCCGCAACGCGCTGAAGTTCGGCATCCCGGTCGTCGTCGCGATCAACGGCTTCAAGGAAGACACGCAGGCCGAGTGGGACCTGATCCGCGAGTACTCCATCGCTCAGGGCGCGGAGGACGCGGTCGTGACCACGCACTGGGCGCACGGTGGCAAGGGCGCGGCCAAGCTGGCCGAAGCCGTCGTCGCCGCCTGCGAGAAGCCCAGCAACTTCAAGTTCCTCTACCCGCTGGAGTGGTCGATCAAGCAGAAGATCGAGCACATCGCGAAGGAGATCTACGGCGCGGCTGCCGTCGAGTACAGCGAGCTTGCTGAGAAGCAGATTGCCAACTACGAGCGCAACGGCTTCGGCAACCTGCCGATCTGCATGGCGAAGACGCACCTCAGCCTGAGCCATGACCCCGATCTCAAGGGTGCGCCGACCGGCTTCACGCTGCCCATCCGTGAGGTTCGCGCCAGCGTTGGCGCCGGCTTCATCTACCCGCTCGTCGGCACGATGAGCACGATGCCCGGCCTGGCCACGCGCCCGGCATTCATGGACATCGACATCGACACCGAGACGGGTGAGATCAAGGGCCTGTTCTAACCCTCAAGGGAGCAAGACACACAGTAGAGGCACAGCATGCTGTGCCTCTACTCGTTTTGTATAGAGTCCACAGATGGCACAGATAGGTAAATGATGATCCACGAATGACACGAATAAGTTTTTTTTATTTCTTCATTCGTGCTATTCGTGTCATTCGTTGACTCACTTCCTGTCTTCCCTCTGTGCCATCTGTGGATCGCCCCTCACCCCAGCTCTGCGGCCAGTTGGCGCGCCTTTTCTAAGTCCTCCGGCGTGTTGACGTTGAAGAAGCTCAGCCGCTCCGGGTCGAACTGGTCGATCTCCTCCCCAGCCACCTCGCGCACGCGAACATCGGAGAAGAAGCCGATAACCTTCAGTTCATCGGCGTCCAGCCGCCTGCGGATCGGCTCGATGCAGCCCTTGCCGTAAACAGCGTACATGCTCTGCGGGTAGCCCCAGCTATTGAGCGGCACGACCACGTCATACCCCTCGCGCTGGCTGATCAGGTAGCTCATAAGCGGGACGCTCAGGAAGGGCTGGTCGCAGCTTACGACAAGCGTGTGCTCCTCGCCGCTGTGCATCAGTGCAGTGTACAACCCGCCGAGCGGCCCCTTGCGCGGGAGCAGGTCCGCGTAGATGGGCAGCCCGAGGTGCTCGTACGGCTCGCGGTCGTTGGCGATGATCATCACGTCACCCCCCGCCACCTCGCGCACCCGTTCCAGCACCCGCTCGACAATCGGCTTGCCGCCGACCTCCAGCAGCGCCTTGTTCTGCCCCATGCGCGTGCTCATTCCGCCGGCGAGGATCGCCGCGCTGACCCGTTCAGCCATTACAACTCCTTTGCCTCTCGAACAGCGGCAGGCCGGTTCGTGCTTTAGCGCCCTGCACGCTATACTCTGACCCGGATAGTCTTAAATAACGGAGCAACCCCCGCATGATTGACCAACACCCGACCCTCGACGAGTTGAAAGCGAGGTACCATCGCATCGCGCTGCTGCTGAAAGAAATGTACGGATACCCGGAGTGGCGCGAGCACCTGTCGCCGGTTGACGAGCTTGTCAGTACGATTCTCTCTCAAAACACGTCGGACACCAACCGGGATATGGCCTTCTACCGGCTGAAGGCCCGCTTCTCAAGCTGGGAAGAGGTGCGCGACGCCGACCCCGAGGCTGTGATCGAGGCGATCCGCCCGGCGGGCCTGGCCAACCAGAAAGGCCCGCGCATTCAGGCCGCGCTGCAGTACCTGACCGAGACGCAGGGGAAGATCACGCTGGAGCACCTGCGCGACATGCCGGTGGATGAGGCCAAGCAGTGGCTGACAAGCATCAACGGCATCGGCCCCAAGACGGCGGCGATCATCCTGCTGTTTTCGATGAACAAGCCCGCCTTCCCCGTGGACACGCACGTCCACCGCGTCACGAAGCGGCTGGGGCTGATCGGCGAGAAGACGAGCGCGGAAAAGGCCCACGACGAACTGGAGGCCATCGTCCCCGAGGAGGACTTCTACCCGTTCCATTTGCAGGTCATCCAGCACGGGCGTGAGATCTGCCACGCTCGCAACCCCAAGTGCGAGATCTGCCCGCTACAGGATGAGTGCTGCTACTACCAGCGCAACGTAGCAAAGCGATAAGCCCTGCCCCCGGCCCCTCTGCCGGGCTGCCATCGTGGCCGACCGTAAAGGGGCATCCGGGGGCGGGCTTTCCGTGAGGTTCCCTACACGATTACGACCAGCGTCTGGTTCTGCTCGACGCTGTCGCCGGGCTTCACGTTGATGCGTTCCACGCGCCCGGCACGCGGGGCCTTCAACTCGTTTTCCATCTTCATCGACTCGAGGATCACGACGTTGTCGCCCATCTCGACCTGCTGCCCGACCTCCACGGGCGTCGCGACGACCAGCCCCGGCATCGGGGCCTTGATCGGCACTTCGCCCGTCTCCGGCACGAGGTTGATCGCCCGCGAGCGCAGCAGCCGCGAGCGCTCGTCGATGACGGTGACCTCGTACAGCGTGCCGCGCAGCAGCACCTGCCAGTTCCAGTCGACCTGCTCAACCAGCGCCTCGAACGACTCGTTATTAACGAGCAGCGAGTACAACCCGCTCTGACCGATGTCGCGGAAGTCCACTTCGAGCGGCTCGCCGTCCAGCAGCACCCTGCCGTCTGTCTCAATCTCCACCAGATAGGTACGGTCGCCTACGATGACTTCGTATTCCACAGCGCCCTCCCTAGATCTGGCGCATCCGCTGCCAGCGGCCAATCATCTTCCAGTTGCTGATGTCGCGCTCGTTCCGCCCGACGACCTGTGCGGCCTTCCGGCGCTGCTCGTGCGCCACCAGCGTGGCGAGCACCGCCGCGATCTCGGGCCGCAGCTCGCCCTCGCCGGTCAGGTCGAAGCGCTCCTCGACAAACGACGTGTCGAACAGCCCAGCGATGAAGCGGGTGCTGTCGAGCAGCTTCTGGTGGAAGGGGATATTGGTCTTGACGCCCATAATCCGGTACTCGGAGAGCGCCCGGCGCATCCGCAGAAGCGCCTCGCCGCGCGTGTCGCCCCAGCAGATCAGCTTGGCGATCATCGGGTCGTAGTACGGCGTGATCATGTCGCCGGTCGTCACGCCTGAGTCGACACGCACGCCCGGCCCGGAGGGGACCGTCATGGCAGTGATCCGCCCGGTTGAGGGCAGGAAGTTGTTGTACGGGTCTTCCGCGTTGATGCGGCACTCGATGGCCGCGCCCTTCAGCACGATCTCATCCTGGGTCCGCGAGAGCTTGCGCCCGCGCGCAATGCGGATCTGCTCCTTGACGATATCGACGTTGGTGACAAGCTCCGTGACCGGATGCTCGACCTGGAGTCGCGTGTTCATCTCAAGGAAGTAGAAGTTGCGGTCCTTGTCTACGAGGAACTCAATCGTGCCCGCGTTGACATAGTTCACAGCTTTGGCCGCCGCCACCGCTACCTGGCCCATCCGCTCGCGCAGCTCGGCATCCATGATGGGCGACGGGGCCTCCTCCAGCAGCTTCTGATGCCGCCGCTGGATGGAGCACTCGCGCTCGCCCAGGTGGATCACATTACCGTGGCTGTCAGCGAGGATCTGTATTTCGATGTGGCGCGCGCCCTCAATGAGCTTTTCCAGATAGACCGCGTCCTCGCCAAAGGCCGCTTTCGCCTCGCGGCGGGCGGCCTGCAGCGCGGCCCTGAAGTCCTCGGGCCGGTCGACGCGCCGCATACCCTTGCCGCCTCCGCCCGCCGTCGCCTTGATGAGCAGCGGATAGCCGATCAGTCCGGCAGCGTGTGCCAGGTCCTCGTCGGGCAGGTCCAGTTCGGTGCCGGGCACGATGGGCACGCCCGCCCGCTCGACCGTCTCGCGGGCGAGCACCTTGTCGCCCATTGCGCCGATGGCGCTCGGCGGCGGGCCGATGAACGCGATGCCCTCGTCGATGCAAGCCTGTGCGAAATCCGGGCGCTCGGCCAGAAAGCCGTAGCCGGGGTGGATGGCGTCCGCACCGGAACGTTTCGCCACGTCCAGAATTTTTTCAATGCTCAGGTAGCTCTCGCGGGCCGGGGCCGGGCCGATGTTATACGCCTCGGTCGCGTAGCGAACGTGCATGGCGTTGCGGTCCACATCGGAGTAGACCGCGACGGTCTCCAGGCCCAGCTCGCGGCAGGCCCGGATGATGCGCACGGCGATCTCGCCCCGGTTGGCGATGAGCACTTTGCGGAATAAGGTTGGCGTATCTGTCATGATTGTCGTTGATTCCCCTCGTTAGCCGTGTATCAGGGGTGTAGCCTGGTCATCGTGCAAACAGGTTACCAGCGCCGACCCCCCACCTGTCCGACCTCCGGTCGGCCTTCCTCCCCCTTGCAAGGGGGAGGTGGTAGCTCGCAAGCGAGCACCGGTGGAGGGGGTTCTCGGCGTTCGTTGAGCATACGTGCCCCTACAGCGGAATATTCCCATGCTTCTTCGGCGGGTTGGTGTCGCGCTTGTTGCGCAGCACCTCCAGCGCGTTGATCAACCGGGAACGCGTCTCGCGCGGCTCGATCACGTCGTCGATGTACCCGCGCGAGGCGGCGACATACGGGTTGGCGAAGCGATCTCGGTACTCCTGCACCAGTTCGGCCTTCTTCGCGACCGGATCTTCCGCTTCAGCAAGCTCTCGCCGGAAGATGATGTTGACCGCGCCCTCCGGCCCCATCACCGCGATCTCGGCGGAGGGCCAGGCCAGGTTGAGGTCGCCCCGGATGTGCTTGCTGCTCATCACGTCATACGCGCCGCCGTACGCCTTGCGCGTGATCACCGTGATCTTGGGCACGGTCGCCTCGCAGTAGGCGTACAGCAGCTTTGCGCCGTGGCGGATGATGCCGCCATGCTCCTGCCCCACGCCGGGCAGGAAGCCGGGCACGTCCTCAAACGTGATGATCGGGATGTTGAAGCAGTCGCAGAAGCGCACGAAGCGGCCCGCCTTCACCGAGGCATCGATGTCCAGCACGCCCGCCAGCACAGCGGGCTGGTTGGCAACGATGCCGACGCTGTGCCCGCCCAGCCGCGCAAAGCCGACGATGATGTTCCGCGCGAAGTGCTCGTGAATCTCAAAGAACTGCCCGTTGTCCACGACCATGCGGATAACTTCCTTCATGTCGTAGGGCTTGTTCGGGTTGTCCGGCACGATGGTGTCAAGCCGCTCGTCGGCGCGGAGCGGGTCGTCGCCCGTCGGCTCGAAGGGCGGATCTTCCAGGTTGTTCTGCGGCAGGTAGGTCAGCAGTTCGCGGATGAGGGCGAGGGCGTCCGTCTCGTTGTCAGCGGCGACGTGGCTCACGCCGGAGATGGCGTTGTGCGTCATCGCGCCGCCCAGCTCCTCGAACGTCACGTCCTCATGCGTCACGCTCCTGACCACGTCCGGGCCGGTCACGAACATGTGGCTTGTGTTCTTCACCATGAAGATGAAGTCCGTCAGCGCCGGGGAGTAGACCGCGCCGCCCGCGCACGGACCCATGATGGCGGAGATCTGCGGGATGACACCGGAGGCCAGCGTGTTGCGCAGGAAGATGTCCGCATAGCCGCCAAGCGACACGACGCCCTCCTGAATGCGCGCGCCGCCGGAGTCGTTCAGCCCGATGACGGGCGCGCCGGTTTTCATCGCCATGTCGAGGATCTTGCAGATCTTGTCCGCGTGCACCCGCGAGAGGCTCCCACCGAACACGGTGAAGTCCTGCGAGTAGACGTACACCAGCCGCCCGTGAATCGTGCCCCAGCCCGTGACGACGCTGTCGCCGGGGATGCGGTTCTCGGGGGTGTCCATCCCAAAGTTCGTCTCGCGCTGCACGACGAACATGTCCAGCTCGTGGAAGCTACCCGGGTCGAGCAGGACGTCCAGCCGCTCGCGGGCAGTCATTTTGCCACGCTCATGCTGTCGCCGGATACGCTCCTCGCCGCCCCCCTGCTTGGCGGCCTCCTTACGTGCGCGCAGTTCCAGTATCTTTGGGTCTTCGGTCATGTTGTATCAGTCTCCTCGGCTGTTGATTGTCGGCTTTCAAATGCCTGCCGGACGCCCCGGCGCGTCAGCACAAAAATAACCAGCGCCGTGACGGCGACGGCCAGCCCGGCGGCAAACGGCAATCGTCCACGGGCGTACGCCGCCCGCACGAAGAACACCTGCCGCCCGATGAGCATCAGCTCATACAGCGGAAACGCGATCAGGGTGCCCCACCAGGCCCACGGTCGCAGCCGCCACAGCCCCCAGGCCAGCACCAGCCAGCCCACGCCCCACACCAGGGCAGGGATGAGCAATCCCCAGGGCGGCAGCGTCATCTCCAGGCTGGTGAGCACACGCCAGCGGCTCGCCAGCCCGTAGGCGCCCAGCAGGTTAGCCACCCCTACTATTAACACCAGCACCGCCAGCCAGGTTACAACTCGCGGGCGCTTGCGGCTGCGTGGGCTCATGGCAGGCGCACTCAGATCGTCAGCACGATCTTGCCGAACACATCGCCGCTCTCCAGCAGGCGCTGTGCGTCGGCGGCGTCCTCAAGCGGCATGACGCGCCCGACGACGGGCTTCAGCCGCCCCTCAAAAACGAACCGCATGACGGTGCGGAAGTCATCGGGCGGGGCCATCGTCGAGCCGATAATGCTGAGATGCTTGCCAAAGATGAAGTTGACGGGCGTCTCGGCCTGGTAGCCGCTCGTGCCGCCGACGACCAGCATCCGCCCGCCGCGTGCCAGCGCACGCAGGCTGGTCGGCCACGTCGCCGCGCCAACGTTATCCACGACGACATCTACCCCGCGCTTGTTCGTCAGCCGGTAGACGGCCCGGCCCCAGTCCTCCTCGCTCCGGTTGATGAGGATATCCGCGCCGAGCGCCCGCGCCTGTTCGAGCTTCTCTGCTGTGGAGCCGACGACTATCACCGGGCTGGCTCCGGCCAGCCTGGCGATCTGGATCGAGGCGGTGTTGACGCCGCCGCCCGCCCCGACGATCAGCACGGACTCGCCCGGTCGCAACCCGCCCCGCGTGATCAGCGAGTGCCACGCCGTCAGGAACACGAGCGAGGCTGCCGCCGCCTCCTCGAAGCTCACGTGGTCGGGCAGCTTCATGACGTTCTGCTCGCCGACCACGACGTACTCTGCATACGTGCCCCGGAAGTGCTCGCCGAGGATGCCGCCGCGAAAACAGCGGTTGTTCTCCCCGGCCAGGCAGAACTCACACTTGCCGCAGCTTATCGTCCCGTTGATCACCACGCGGTCGCCCACGGCGACCTCTGTCACGCCCTCGCCGACCGCGCTGACCACCCCCGCGCCGTCCGCGCCGGGGATGTGGGGGTACTCGAGCTTGATGCCGGGCCAGCCGTTCCGTACGAAGATGTCAAGCCGGTTGAGCGCGGCGGCGTGAAGCCGCACCTGCACCTCGCCGTGGCCCGGCTCCGGCGTGGGAAACTCGCCCACCTGTAGCACTTCCGGCCCACCGTGCTCGTGGAAGAAAACTGCTCGCATGAGTGCTCCGTGTTTCCGTGTTAGTCGTTGAAGTTCTATAGACTGATGGGATAAGGCGTCGAATGGCGGTAGGGGCCGGTCTGAGACCGGCCCACGGGCGGCTCTAAGAGCCGCCCCTACCTGTACGGTCCAAGGGTGAGGCCTACCTCAGCCCCAACTCATTCCGCGCGATGACGAGGCGCTGGATCTCGCTCGTGCCCTCGTAGATCTCCGTGATCTTCGCGTCGCGGAAGTAGCGCTCGATGGGCAGTTCCTTGCTGTAGCCCATCCCGCCGTGGATCTGCACGGCCTGAGTCGTGACCCACATCGCCGTCTCGGAGGCGAACAGCTTGGCCATCGCCGCCTCGACCGTGTAGCGCCCGCCGGTGTCCTTCGCCCGCATCTTGGCGAGCGCCGCGTTGTAGATGAGCAGGCGAGACGCCTCGATGCGCGTCTTCATGTCCGCGATCTTCTGCTGGATCATCTGGAAGGACCCGATCGGCGCGCCGAACGCCTCGCGCTCGCGGGCATACTGCACGCTGGCCTCGTACGCGGCCTCAGCGATGCCGAGTGCCTGCGCGGCGATGCCGATCCGCCCGGCGTCCAGCACGGCCATCGCGATCTTGAAGCCCTGCCCCGGCTCACCGAGCACGTCCTCGACGGATGCCTTGTAGCCGTCAAAGCGGATCTCGCTCGTCGCCGAGGCGCGGATGCCGAGCTTGGGTTCTTTCTTGCCGCGCTCAAAGCCCGGCTTCGACGTGTCGATCAGGAAGGCCGTAATACCCCGGTGCTTTTTCTCCGGCTCTGTCATGGTAAAGAGCACGATGTAATCCGCTACCGGGCCGCTCGTCACCCAGCTTTTCAGCCCATTGATGACATAGTGAGTGCCGTCCTCGCTGAGCACCGCCCGCGAGCGCATCGTGCCCGCGTCGGAGCCGGACATCGGCTCGGTAAGCGAGTACGCGCCGATCTTCTCCCCCCTCGCGACCGGCGCCATGTACTTCTGCTTCTGCTCCTCGGTGCCAAACATGAGGATGGCGTTGCAAAACAGCGAGTTGTTCACCGACATGATCACGCCGTGCGAGGCATCCGCTTTCGAGATCTCCTCCACCGCCAGCACGTAGGCGATGGTGTCCATCCCGGCGCCGCCGTACTCCTCCGGCACCTCGATGCCCATGAAGCCCATCTGCCCCATTTCGCGGACGGTCTCCATCGGGAACTCGCCAGATTCGTCGAACTCGGCGGCGATGGGCGCGATGCGCTCCTGCGCGAACTTGCGCGCCGCCTGGCGGATCATCTCATGCTCGTCGCTGAGCGTGAGGTTCATACCCGTGGCCACATCAATGGCCATGCTGTCTTCTCCTTAATCTCCAGTGTGGGCTGCTCAACGCTGAAAATGGCTATCCGCATTATATCATCCCGGTAGGCAGGCGACGATGGCGGTGGACGGCGGGTGGCAGGCGCAGACAGGATTTTGATAGGTTTTGGGAGGGAAACGGTATAGAGACGGTACAAAAAGAGAGCGCCACATGGCGCTCTCCACCGGTCAAAGCGGCCTTCGCTACGGCCTACTTCTTCCCGCCAAACAGCCCGCCGAGCTGCCCGGCGAGGTCCGACATATCACCGATGCTCTGGCCCTGCGCGACGCTGTCCAGCTTCGACGCGATGGGCTGGGGCAGACGGTCCTTGAGGTAGCCGAGCACGATATTCACCGCCTGCTGCGCCACATCCTCACTGATCCCGGTCTTCTCGCTGACCAGGCTCACCAACTCCTGCATGCTTGCCATGTCTCACCTTTCACACTAGTCGTCTATTCAAGTCACGATTCTATTGTAGTGGATAGGGATGTTGGTTGTCACGCGGGGGGCCAGCCTTGCGGCGATTCCGCACCTGAACGGGCGACCGGCAACTGTAGGGGCGATAAGGGCAGATCTGAGACCTGCCCCTATGAAGCGCGATGTTTAATCGCGGTATCTCCACGCTGACATAAACAGACGTAGGGGCGTAGCATGCTGCGCCCCTACAATAGCCGGTTTCATTCCATCGGGAGCCGCGATGTTTAATCGCGGCGTTTTCTACAACTCGATAACACGCCTGCGAAACACATCTGCGGCGTCTTTTATCCTGCCCAGCGAGACTATTCCTCCGGCGGCTCGACGCCCACGTACTTATCGAACCACTCGATCATTTCGGTCAGGCGGCGGACGCGGTGCTTCGGCTCGCCGCTGCGCGAGAGTTCGTGCCCGTCACGTGGGAAGCGTACCATCTTGACCGGCGTATCGGTCGCGCGGCGCACAAAGGCGAAGAGCTGCTCGCCCTGCTCAATAGGCACGCGGAAGTCGTTCTCGCTGTGGATGATCAGCAGCGGCGTCTTGATGTTGTGCGCGTAGGCCAGCGGCGAGTGCTTCCACAGCAGATCCGGGTCTTCCCAGGGTTCGGCGTCGTACTCGTTTGTAACGAGCATGGGCACGTCGCTCGTGCCGTAGAAGCTGATCAGGTTGTAGACGCCTCGCTGGGTCACCGCGCTCTTAAAGCGGTCGGTATGCCCGACGATCCACGCCGTCATGTAGCCGCCGTACGAGCCGCCTGTCACCGCCATGCGCTCCTCATCGACGAAGCCCAGTTCCAGCAGGGCGTCCACGCCTGCCATCAGGTCTTCAAAGGCAACATCGCCCCAGGCGGCATGCAGTTCGGAGGCAAACGCCTGCCCGTAGCCGTATGAGCCACGCGGGTTCATGAAGAAGACGGCATAGCCCCGCGCCGCGTGGAACTGCCACTCGTGCCACATCGAGCGCGTGGCCGGGCTCCACATGACGTGCGGCCCGCCATGCACGTTGAACGCGAGCGGCACCTTCTGCCCCTCCTCATAGCCGACCGGCAGGATGTACCAGCCCTGCAGTTCGACGCCGCTCGGCCCGGTGAAGCGCAGTTCGTGCGTCTCCTGTACGAAGACCTGGCTCAGGAATTCGGCGTTGACGCGGGTAAGCTGCTGCGGCTCGTCCGCATCCGGGGCCTTCCAGAACAGTTCGGGCGGAGCCTCCGGCGTCGAGGCAGCAAAGGCCACGCCGCCGCCCTGTCCCACGTGCATGAACTGCACTTCCATGCGCCCGGCGATGATGCGCTCGACGGCGGCGCTCCCCACGCCCACGCGGTAGACCTCAACATCTCCCCAGTTGCCCGCCGTGAAGATCAGCGAGCGGCTGTCTGGCGCCCAGCGGAAAACCTCCGGCGCGCGGTCGAACTCAAGGGTCAGGTCGCGCGGCTCGCCGCCGCCAGCAGGCAGCAGGGCCAGCCGGGGCTGCGCCTCCGCCATGCGCTCAACGGGGATGCGCGCGTAGGCAATCCACTGACCATCCGGCGAGGGGAGCGGGGCGTAGTCTGCGAAACCTTCGCCGGTTAGCTGCTCCGTCTCGCCATCCTCCACGCGGATGCGGTACAGGCTCGTCCAGCGCCAGGGCTCGTCGCGCTCCGGGTCGACGGTGCGCGCAGTCAGCAGGTATTCGCCATCGGGCGTCCACTTCGGCGGCTGGTGGTCTGCATCGATATCCGTCAGGCGGCGCGGCTCGCGGTCTTCGGCGTCCTCCGCAGTGGCGATCACGTAGACCTGTGCGTAGCGGTCATCGCGGTAGCTCGTGCCCTGCCGGTAGGGGATGCGCCATACAGGGCGCGGGTCCCAGCGCTGCTGCTCCTCGTGCTCGCGACGCTCCTTGCGCTGCTTGGCCTCGAACGAGTCGGCGGGCGGTTCGTCCTTCTCACCGCGATCCTCCTTCGCGCGCTCCTCGGCGTTCATCGCCGCGAGGAAGGCGATGCGCGTGCCGTCCGGCGACCAATCGGGGTCGCTCGCGCCGTTCGGCATGCTGGTGAGGGGGCGTGGCTCGCCGCCCGGCGCACTAACCGGCAGCAGGTAGATCTGCGGCTTCTCGTTGCGCGCCGAGACGAACGCCAGCGTCGCGCCATCCGGGGACCAGCGCGGCTGGCTGTCCTTGCCGCTGCGCGTCACCTGTACAGGCTTGCCGCCATCCGTCGGCGCGAGCCAGATGTTGCGCTTGTAGGTATTCTCAACACGGTCAACGGTCAGGTGGACGTATGCGATCCACCGGCCATCCGGGCTGACCTGTGGATCTTCCACGTACGCAATGTTGTAGAGGTCGTCGGCGGTGATGCGCCGCCTGGGGGTCTCCTCGGACACGGTGAGGCTCTCCTGTCCTGCAACTATCTAAGTTATGGATGTCACAATCATGCCACTGATCCGCCGGGCACGCAAGATTAGACAAACGTCTCATTGACGGCGCAAAGAAACGTTTAAGTACAGCCCACTGCAAACAGCGGTGGCAAACAGCGAGGGGGATCCGACGCTACCCCGCCCCGACAATGCCCAACAGATCTGCAATAAGCGTCCCGCTGACCGGGTTCTCCACGATGCGCCCTAACTCACGCCCGCCCTCACTGTCATACACGATAAAGGTCGGGATGCGCGTGATGTTCAGGGCAGCCCGGCGCTCGGGGTTCTCGCCGCTGTCAAAGACCTCCCAGGTCCAGCCGGGGAGGTGCTCGGCGATGCGGGCCATGCGCGGGAGGTTGCGGGCACAGTCCGGGCAGCTATAACGGCTCGCCACGACGACATGCGCGTGCGGCTGCGCCCTGCGTACCCGGGCAATCTGGTCGAGATCGGGGTGGTAGCGCTCGTAGATGCGGTAGTAGGTGTCGTTCACCTCCACATACTGGTGGAGGGGTGTATCGGTTATTGTCTGATCCATGCGGAGCTGCTCCAACTGCAACGTGTGTTCGCAATCACATCATGCCCGATCCCACACGCGGGCACAAGGGGCTCGGCAGGATCCGATTGAAGTAGTGAGGATCGTCCGGCTGGCATTGTGACTTGCATCAGGGGTGATGCTGCCTGTCCGCAGGCGATCTATTCAGGCAAGGTGGTGCAACTTGATCAACTGCTCGACGAGCGCCTCGGTGCCGCGTGCTTCCACGTCGAGGTCGCCGACCGGGTCGCTGAATTCGTCCATCTGCTGGAGCGCATAGGCCGTGTTGAGCCAGCCGTGGGCGAGCACTTCGAGGTCATACCCGCCCTCCATGACAAAGACGATCCGGCCATCACATAACTCATTCGCCATGCGAGTCAGCTCGCAGGTGAGCGTGTGGTAGCCGCGCAGATCAAGCTGGAGCATCGCGAGCGGGTCCGCCCAGTGGGCATCGAACCCCGCCGAAACGAGGATGAGGTCCGGCTTGAAACGGCGGGCGGCGGGCCACAGCACCCGCTCATACAGGAGTTGGAAGCCCTCCGCGCCGACACCCGGCCTGAGCGGCATGTTGATCGTCGTGCCCCGGCCCGGCCCTGCCCCGATCTCCTCAACAGCGCCGGTACCGGGGTAGAAAGGGTACTGGTGCGTCGAGACAAACAGCACACTGGGGTCCTCATAGAAGGCGTCCTGCGTGCCGTTGCCGTGGTGTACGTCGTTGTCCACGATCAGCACGCGCCGGATCGATGGGTAGCGCTGCTGCGCGACGCGGGCGGCAATCGCCGTGTTGTTGAACAGGCAGAAGCCCATGGCGCGGTCGGGGGTGGCGTGGTGCCCCGGCGGGCGCACGAGCGCGATGGCATTGTCGGCCTCCCCACTCAGCACAGCATCGACGGCGGCTATCGCCCCGCCGACCGCCAGCCGCGCCACCTCGTATGACTCCGGGCGGACGTAGGTGTCCGGATCGATCCGGCCCATGCCCCTTTCCGACGCCCGCCGCACCCGCTCGATCTGCCGCGCCGTGTGGACGAGCAGCAGGTCCTCGACGTCCGCCGGCTGCGGCTCGATTCGCTTGAGCCGCTGGCTCATGCCGGTTTCATCGAAAAGCTCCCAGACCCGTTCGATCCGCCCGGCATGCTCCGGATGGCCTTCGAGATGATGCCGCCGGTAATCTTCATGCGTCACATAGGCTGTGATCGCCACTGCCCCCGCCCCTGTGTGCTGCGTTTGCAGTAATCTTATCTTATGTCGGGAGCGGCGTCACGGGTGGGGAGCACGCCCCCTGCGGCGGGACGAAGTGCCACAAAAAGAAACGAGCAGGTTTTCGCACCCTGCTCGTTCAGTTCAGGTACGGGTGGGATGAGAGAGATCAGCTCCGGTTGTCGAAGTTCGCCACGCAGAAGGCGAGCACTTCTTCGGCTGTGTCGCCGCCGGAGACGGCCTCCTCAAATTCGCCGAGGAATTCCGCGTAGTCGTCGGAGAAGTAGCTGCACACCGTGTAGCTGCTCCCATTCCCGGTCGTCTTCACCCCGGCCTGGATCTCGACGACCTGCTCTCCGATCACCACATCGTTGAACGTGAACTTGTTTGTTTTTGCGAAGGCGGTGGTCGCCGTTGCCAGCATGGCGACAAGCACCACAAAGACCACCAGCTTCTTCATCGTTGCCGCTCCTCTAGCCCATCCAACGATGAACATAGCGTAGCATTTAGAGCATAAAAATATCCTAAAAATTATCTAAAAATTCGGAATTATACGGAGTACTTTAGCCCGATGTCCCGCTCCGGGCGAAGCGCACCACAAGGGCCCCGTTCTGCAGCTTTGCCGACTGGACTTCCAGCGGCCAGAGCGCGCGAGGCAGTACAATGTTCCGCCGATACGAGCCAACCGACAGCGTGATCTCATCCGCGCTGCGGAATAGCTCGACCTGCCCTTTCTGCACAAACGGCAGCCGGATGCTGAGCGTGTAGCTGCCATCCTCGTGGCGCTCCAGCGAGTGCGTCTGCCCCTCGTACATGCGGTCGAGCGGGTCAGTATCGCCGTAAAGCGCCCGCCCCAGCTCGCGTAGCAATTCCAGCCCGCCGACCTCGTTGGGGAAGAGCGGCGCGGTCAGCAGCGGCAACGGGTCGAACACCTCGTGAATCAGCGTAAGGTTCTCCGCCTGACGATCCTTCCAGGCGTTGAAGTACGGATCGGAGACGGTTTCAGGGAGCAGCCGGTTGCACACCACCGCATCGACCGGGTAGCCGTACAGGTTGAGGTACGTGTACGTGCGCTGCGTCTCCTTGATCACCATGCGCTCTGCGTTGACGACGAGTCGCATCGAGGAGACGGCGCTGTCGGCGAGCATGGCGCGCACCTCGTCAAGCGTGTCGAACAGGCGCTGTACCGAGTCAACCGCCTCGACGTTCGGGCCGCTCACGCCGAAGGGCCGGGCCATCGGCGTAAGGATGCGGGCAGCGGTCCTCCCCAGCGGGATGAAGCGCTCGACCCACCAGCGTGCGGCGTCGGGCAGGGTCAGCAGGCGGAGTGTTTCGGCGGTCGGCGCGGCATCAACAACCACCACGTCATAGTTGCCGCTCCTGGCGTACTCGCTGAGCCATAGCAGGCTCGCCCCCTCCTCCAGACCGGGCAGAATGGTCACTTCCTCCGCGATCACGTCCTCGACGCCGCGCCGCTTGAACAGGCTGACCATGAACTTCTGGAATTCGCCCCAGTACTTTTCGATGGAGTAGTGAACGTCGATCTCCTGCGCATCGAGGTTGTCCGCCACCCGGATCGGCTCGGGGCCAAGCTCCTGCTGGAGCGAGTCGCCCAGCGAGTGCGCGGTGTCCGTGCTGATGACGAGCGCCCGGCGGCCCAGGTCCGCCGCCCGCAGCGCGGTCGCCGCGGCGATGCTGGTCTTGCCAACGCCGCCCTTACCGGTGAAAACGATAATTCGCATGTCGTTCGCCACGTGTCCGAGTCCTGTCTGGTTTCAACGCGTTCACAGGCCCATGACTGGGCCTCACGAAATTATAGCGCGCGGCGGCGAGAAAAGTTTCAGGGGGTGTGGGTGGGGTGCAATAAAAAAACAAGAACCCCCACCATGTAAGCCGGAGGCTTGCACCTCCCCCTTGCAAGGGGGAGGTGGGCGGCCCGTAGGGTCGCCCGGAGGGGGTTCAAAAGGCCTAAGTCAGTAGTTGCGCGACAGCAAAATGCCAGGCGTTTTGCACATTCGCGGCAGAATTGAACATGCGTATCTCACAACAGATCTGCCGGAGACTTGATCAATATGCCGTTAGCCTGCGCTACCTCCCCCTGACGTACATCTGCGGTCAGCAGCGGTATATTCAAGTCCGCAGCAAGTGCAAGATACAACGCATCATAAAATAGCTAAGCCATTCTGGATGCCAAGCATGAGCGCCGCCTCAAGGTATTCAACAGCAGGTTGAATTATGAGAGGTAGCTGGCTCAGATGCTGAATGGCTCGTTTCGCTTGTTGCACCGGCATCCCATGGAGACGAACATGCTTCCAAATAACATTGGTGCACTCAAGCAAGCAAAACTCGGGTACGTGCAACGTCAGCTTACCTGGCGTCTCCAAGCCGCTTAAGAAGGCCAGAACATTATCACTCTGTTCCTCTTTGACATACGCTTGGATAAGAACACTGGCGTCAATCACAAACTGGCCGTTCACGCATCCCGATCCTCGCGCAGCATTTCCAGGCTCGACTTGGTACCCGGAGGAGGAACCCAGATATTTTCACGCATGGCAGCCAAAAGATCAGCAATCGGGCGATCTGATTTCTGTCTATAGCTGGCCAGCCTTGCCCGCATCCGCTCGTCAACGACCTGTTCAATGAGTCGACGAAGCTGATGCATATCCATGTCACCAACTTTTTCTGTCACAGGCGCACCTCCTCATCTCGTCACATTATAGCGGAGGTATCAGCTATTCACATGGCGACGAAATTTGATCGATCAGAAACGTCGTCGTGTCACCAGATGGAGCCAGTTCCGCCCTTCACTTCCCTTCCGACGCCTTCTCAACGCCCTCGTCGTCCGGCGTCTCGGGCGGGACGAGCCACATCGTATGGAACGTGCCTTCGCGGTCGAGCCGCTCGTAGGTATGCGCGCCGAAGAAGTCGCGCTGCGCCTGGATCAGGTTCGCGGGGAGCCGCGCGCTGCGGTAGCTGTCGTAGTAGGCCAGCGCCGAACTCAGCGCGGGCACCGGGATGCCCAGCTCAACTCCCGTCTTGACCACATGCCGCCACGCCTCCTGCTGCCCCGCCAACTGCTCGCGGAAGTGCGGCGCGAGCAGCAGGTTGGGCAGATCGGGCTGCTCGGCAAACGCCGCGCGGATGTCGTCGAGGAACCGCGCACGGATGATGCAGCCACCGCGCCAGATCTTCGCGACCTCGCTGTAACTCAACCCGTAGCCGTACTCGTCGCTGGCAAGCCGCATCAGCCCGAAGCCCTGCGCGTAGGTGGCGATCTCCGTCGCATACAGCGCCTGCTCCGCCGCCCGGATGAACGCATCGCGGTCGCCCTCATAGCGGCCCTCCGGCCCGGCGAGCACTTTCGCCGCCTCCTCGCGCTCCTGCTTGTACGCCGAGATGATCCGCGACTCGACCGCCTGTGTGATCGTCGGGATGGGGTAGCCGAGGTCCATCGCGTCCTGGCTGGTCCATTTGCCGGTTCCCTTCTGCGCGGCCCGGTCAAGGATCAGATCGACAAGCGGCTGGCCCGTCTCGTCGTCCACCTGCGGGAAGATCTCAGCCGTGATCTCGATCAGGAACGACTCGAGCATCCCCTTGTTCCACCGAGCGAAGATCTCGCCCATCTCCTCGTTCGACAGGCCCAGCCCGCGCCGGAAGAGGTCATACACCTCGGCGATGGCCTGCATCACCCCGTACTCGATGCCGTTATGCACCATCTTGACGTAATGCCCCGCGCCGCGCGGCCCCAGATAGCTCACGCAGGGCTCACCGTTTACCTTTGCGGCGATGTCCTCAAACAGCTTCTGCACGCGGGCATAGGCTTCGGGCTGGCCGCCCGGCATGATGCTCGGCCCCCACAGCGCGCCCTCCTCCCCGCCGGAGACGCCGACGCCGAGGAAGTTGATGCCGTCCTCCGCGAGCGCGGCGGCGCGGCGCTCGGTGTCCTTGTACCACGAGTTGCCGCCGTCGATGATGATGTCGCCCGGCTCAAGGTGGGGCTTCAACTGGTCGATCACCGCATCGACCGCCGCTCCGGCTTTCACCATCAGGAGCACGCGGCGCGGCGTCTCGACGGCGTCGGCGAGGGCCTGCATGTCGTAGGCTGAGACAATGTTCTTGCCCTCCGCCCCCGCCATGAACTCGTCGGTAACCGCGGAGGTCCGGTTGTACACGGCCACCTGGTAGCCGTTGCGCTCCATGTTCAACACCAGGTTCTGGCCCATCACGGCCAGCCCGATCACGCCAATATCAGCCTTTGCCATCGCTCTCTCCACGTTGCTTAAGTGTGACTGAATGTCCGGGGCTGCTGCGCTCAACGCAGCATGACCAGCGCATGGTCAATACGCCCCAGGTTGACGGGGATCTGCTGCCACGTCTCGCCGTAATCGGTGGTACGCCAGAGGTCGCCGTTGCGCAGCCCGGCGATCACCTCGCCCGGCTCCGGCGTGAGCAGGGCATACGGCATGAAGTCGAGCGGCTGCGGCAGCCCGCCGCCCAGCTTCTGCCACGGCTCGCCCGCGCGCCGCCGGAAGATGAACGCCTCCGCGATGCCCCGGTCGCTGTGCGCCTGGCGCGGGCTCGGTGAAACGGACACGTACCACGTCTCCGGGTCCTCAGGGTCCGCTCCGACCGCCCAGCCGTAGCTGCGGTCAAGCCCCTCGCGGGGGATCTCCCACGTGCGGCCCGCGTCCCGGCTGATCGCCGCCCCGCCGCCCGAGCCGCCCTCGTAGACGTACTCGCCGCGCGTGCGGTGGAAGGTCAGCGAGTGGCAGTCGGCAAGGGCGTTGGGCAGCGGCGCAGACCACGTTCGCCCGCCGTCCTCACTGCGGATCACCGCGCCATACTCGATCCCGGCGACGATCAGGTCAGGGTCAACAGGCGAGATGTCGATGCCGTTGACGTAGGCCGTGCCCGGCGGTTCGGCAGGCGACCACCACTCGTCGCGCCCCGGAATGTCACGGAAGCCCTCAAGCTCCTGCCACGTGTCGCCCCCATCCCGCGAGGCGAACACCAGCGGCGGCTTCGCCCCGGCGACCACCCAACCGGGCGTCGTTGGACTGACCGCCATCGACTTGATGATCTGCCCGTCCAGCCCGACCCTCTGCCACGTCCGCCCGGCATCGTCTGAGCGCAGCACGCCCGCGCCCTGCGTCCCCGCAAAGAGCCGGTCGGGGTTGTGCGGATCGACCGTCAGGCAGCGCACATCCTCGCCGGGCAGCAGGTGCTCGACCTGCCACTGCCCGTTGAGGAACGCGGCCCGCGCAATGCCAGGCCGCGTGTTACTTATGAACACCGTATCTCTCATACCAGATGCGGATCTTCCAACCTCAGACCGAGCACCCCGGCGAGGGTGCGCAGCGTCACCTGCGCGGCGATCACGTCGTCACCCGCCTCCAGGCACTCGGCAATGGCGTTCGCAAGGCTTTCCAGGTGGCCCACCGCACGCGGCGTGTCGAGGTCGTCATCCATAGCCGCCCTAAACGCCTTCTCGTACGGCTCGGGGTCAAGCGAGTGCTCGCCCGCGCCCGCGCGCGCCAGCAACTCGGCCCACCGCGTGACCTGCGCCTGAGCCTCCTCCAGCCCCTGCTCGGCGTCGTCGGCGCTCCAGTCCTCGCGGTAGTGGTGCTTGGCGAGGTACAGGCGGAGCGCATCCGCCGAATACGTCTCCAGCAGGTCTTTGACAAAGAGCATGTTGCCCAGCGACTTGCTCATCTTCTCACCCTGGTAGCGCACCATCGCCACGTGGAACCAGTAGCGCACGAACGGCTTGACGCCGCTGGAGTGCTCGGATTGGGCAATCTCGCAGTCGTGATGCGGGAAGATCAGATCCGCGCCCCCGGCGTGAATGTCCACCGTCGGGCCGAGGTAGCGGGTGCTCATCGCCGAACACTCGATATGCCAGCCGGGCCGTCCCTTCCCCCACGGGCTGTCCCATGTCGGCTCGCCCGGCTGGGCGGCCTGCCATAGCACAAAGTCGAGCGGATCGCGCTTGTTGGGGTCGTCGGGGTAGTTGCCGCGCTCGTTGGCAGTCGCGAGCATGTCGGCGTAGCCCATCTTCGCCAACTGTCCGAAGTCCTGGTCGGCGCGCACGTCATAGTACACGCTGCCGTTCTTTTCGTAGGCGTAGCCGCGTTCCAGCAGCGTCGAGATCATCTCCTGCATGGCCGCGATCTCCTGCGTGGCCCACACGTAGTGATCCGGCGGGCGCACGTTGAGCGCCCTCATATCGGCGCGGTACTTGCGCGTCTCCTCGCGGGCCAGCTCGTCCCAGCGCATGCCGACCTTCTTCGCCTGCCGCAGAATGTCGTCGTCGATGTCGGTGACATTCTCGACGCGGACGGTGCGGTAGCCCTTGTATTCCAGGTAGCGGGCCAGGATGTCAAAGCAGACGAAGTTGAATGCGTGGCCCAGGTGGGTGGTGTCGTAGGGCGTCACCCCACAGATGTACATGCGGAAGATTCCATCGGAAGTCGTGACCGGTTCAAGGTCACGCGTGAGGGTATTGTAGAGCTTCACAGCCACCTCTCTGTCTGACGAAACTATCCTCATGAGTGTAGCGCGAAATGAAACCGGGTGGAAGGTCAGGGATGCGGTAACCCCACCCCCGTGCAGTTGGCTTCGCCAACTGCCAGGCAGAAACGGCTGAGCCGTTTCTGCACACCCCTTTCCGCATCGCAGGGAGCCGCGAAGTTTATTCGCGGCGATGGTAATTAAGCTGACTCGCAAGCCGCGACGTTCTGTCGCGGCGGTGCTAATTCGAAATTCAACCTTACCCGCAAGCCGTCATAATTACTCAACATACTCTCTTATCGTCTCGAAATCCCGCTCCATCTGCTCGCGCAGTTCCTGCCGGTAGAAGGCCGCCGCCGGGTGGTACAGCGGCACGATGATCACTTCACCGTAGGGCGCGCGGCCCTTAAGCGCCTGCCCGTGCAGCTCGCTGATCTTCCCGCCGTGCGCCGGACTGCCCAGTAACTCAAGGATGAAGTCCATCGAGAAGCGGCCCAGCGTCGCGATGACACGCGGGCGGATGATGTCGATCTGCTCGACGAGGAACGGCGCGTACAGCGCCAGCTCGTCGGCACGCGGGTCGCGGTTATTTGGCGGGCGGTCCTTCACGATATTGGTGATGTACACGTCCTCCCGCGCGACGCCGATCGCCTCCAGCAGTTCGTTGAGCACGCGGCCCGCCGCCCCGACGAACGGACGCCCGGCCTCTGCCTCCTTCTCACCCGGCGCCTCGCCGATGAACATGATGCGCGCGTCCAGGCTGCCCTCGCCGATCACGGCCTGGTAGTTGTTCTCCGTGCGGTAGGCGTACAGCGGCGAGTCTGTGAGGTTCAGCACCGCCTCGGCGACCTGCTGCATGCGCTCCGTCTTGTTGGATGCCGTCATATGGTGCCCCATGATGTGACTGCGGACGATCTGCCGCCTTGCCCGACCCTCTCTGATTATGGCGAGCTTGCCGCACGCCGGTCAACCCGGTTGGTAAAGCGCTGCCGGGCTATTTTTAGGATTTGTATAGGCCGCTTTTTGAACTTTTTAAGATTGCGGGTGGTACGGTCTAAATGTGGGGCTCTGGCAAGGCACAGCAAACATTGCAAAACGGGTAGTGGGAGACGCATGAGCAACCAACTGACAGACCGGGACAGCTATCGCGAGCAGATGGAAGCGCGCATCGCGCAGTGGGCGGGCGAGATCGAGGCCCTTCAGGCGCGGGCCGGTGCAGCCCCTGACCGGGGCACGGCGGCCGAGCTTGAGACGCTTGAATATTACTTCCAGCGCGTCCACGGGACGCTGGATCAGATGGAAGTCGTCAAGGACATCGCCTGGGCGGAGTGGCGGGAGGAGCTTGAGCAGAACGCCGCCGACCTCCAGGCGGCTATCGACCGGCTCAAGGCGAAGCTCGCGTAAGCTAAAACGACCATGCAAGGCTGTACAGGTAAAAGGAGCCAATTCGTGAAGCAACACATGAAAAAGATCGTGCTCGCCGCCGGTCTCGTGGTTCTGGCGCTGGCCGCGCTGGCGCTCGCTACGAGCGGGCGCACCGGCGTCGCCACCGCACAGGAGCCGGTTAATCAGGGCCAGTTGCGCAACGTGATCTCCGCGCCGGGCACGGGTACGGCGAGCGGCACGCCCGATGTCGCGCTGGTCGAGCTGGGCGTGCAAACCGTCGACGCCGACATTGGCGCGGCGCTTGAGGAAGCCAACCAGACCATCGACGAGGTGATCGCGGCGCTGGGAGAGGCTGGCATCCCCGCCGAGGACATTCAGACCGTCCGCTTTGACGTGCAGACTCTTCAGGATGTCAGCCCGCAAACAGGCGAGCCTATCGGCCAGCCCCGCTTCCAGGTAACCAACATCGTGCGGGTGCGGATTGCCGACACGGATACCGTCAGCGATGTGCTCCAGGCGGCGCTTGAAGCGGGTGCGAACCAGGTGTTCAACCTGCAGTTCACGCTGAGTGACCCGGATGCGCTGGCCGCCGAGGCGCGCGCCGCTGCGGTCGCGGACGCCCGGCAGAGCGCTGAGGAGCTTGCCGAGGCGCTCGGCGTTGAGCTTGGCGATGTGGTCAGCATGACGGAGCAGAGCTTCGGCCCGCAGCCGCTCTTTGCGGCAGAGGCAGGGCTTGCACAGGGCGACGCGGCTGGCCCCACCATCGAACAGGGGCAGCTTACCGTCACGATTCAGGTGCAGGGGGTCTGGGAGATCCAGCAGTAGCCGGGCGGAGGCCGGTCAGTCGTTGAGCGGCAGGCGGCGCAGCCCGGTAAGCTGGAGCGCCATATACAGCATGAACAGCGGGTTGTAGATGAGGTAGCGCCGCCAGAGCCGCCCCGGTTCAGCGGCCAATCGGAACAGCCACTCCAGCCCGCTGCGCTGCATCCAGCGCGGGGCCTGCGGAATGCGCCCGGTGTGCATGTCGAAGGCCGCCCCCACCCCGATCATCACCGGGACGTTCAGCCGGTCGCGGTGGCGGGCCATCCAGTAATCCTGCTTGGGGCTGCCCAGCCCGACCCACAGCACGTCGGGGTTGGCCGCATTGATCATCTCGATCACCGCGTCGTCTTCCTCGTCCGTCAGGTCGCGGAACGGCGGGGCATACGTGCCCGCCACCTGCAGGCCGGGGAAGCGCGCGCACAGCACCTCCGCCAGCCGCTCGGGGACGCCCTCCGCGCCGCCGTAGAAGAAGCTGGTGTAGCCGCGCCGGGCAGCCACCTCGGAGAACGCGAGCATCAGGTCAGGCCCGTACACGCGCCCGACGTGTGGCTGCCCCAGGCGACGGCTGAGAAAGACAAGCGGCATGCCGTCCGGTGTGACCATCCCCGCACGGTTGACGATGCGCCGCAGCGCGGGCTGCTCCTGGCACATCATCACCGTATAGACCGGGCACACGACGACGTATGTGCGCTCGCGGCGCTCGATCCAGCATGCGATCTGGTCGAGCGCCTGCTGCATGTTGATCGCGCTGACACCAACACCGAGGATGTTGGTGCGCTCCGGGCGCGGACAGGGGTCATCCATCATGCCGCTCGACACCGATCAAGAAATCCACCCCAACTCCCGTAGCTGGGCTCCAGTTTTTAGGCGGGTGCCTGCGCCCGCGCCACCTTGTACCATTCGATGGTGCGCTCCAGCCCTTCACGGAAGGAGGTCGTCGCCTCGAAGCCGAACGCCTCGCGGGCGCGGCTGGTATCGAGCGAGCGGCGCGGCTGGCCGTCTGGCTTGGTCGTGTCCCACACGACCTCGCCCTCAAAGCCTACCAGCTCGGCAATCAACTCGGTCAGGTCCTTGATGCTGATCTCCATCCCGGAGCCGAGGTTGACCGGCTCAGGGCTGTTGTAATGCTCGGTCGCCAGCGCGATACCCCGTGCAGCGTCCTCCACGTAGAGGAACTCGCGCGTCGGCGAGCCAGTACCCCAAGCTACGATCCGGTCGTCCCCGCGCTCCTTCGCCTCAATGAACTTGCGAATCAGCGCCGGGATCACGTGCGAGGTGGCCGGGTCAAAGTTGTCACGCGGGCCGTACAGATTGGTCGGCAGCAGGTAGATGCTGTTGAAGCCATACTGCTCGCGGTACGCCTGCCCCTGCACAAGCAGCATCTTCTTGGCCAGCCCGTAGGGCGCGTTCGTCTCCTCCGGGTAGCCGATCCACAGGTCGTCCTCCTTGAAGGGGACGGGTGTGTACTTCGGGTAGGCGCACACCGTACCAATCGAGACGAACTTCTTGACACCGGCCTTCCACGCCTCGTGCAGAAGCTGCACGCCCATCATCAGGTTCTCGTAGAAAAACTCGGCGGGGTGCTCGCGGTTCGCGCCGATACCGCCCACAACCGCCGCGAGATGGATGATCACGTCGGGACGGGCGTCGTCAAGCAGCGCCAGGATCGCGTCGCGGTTGCGCAGGTCATACTCGGCGCTGCGCGGCACGACGATCTCCTCGGCACCGCGAGCGCGCAGCTCATCCACGACAAACGATCCGAGGAACCCCGCGCCACCCGTTACTACAAACCGGTTATCTTTCCAGAAGCTCATCTCATTACCCCTTTTCCTTCTTATAAGGAATAATCACGTGGGCCATAGTTTATTTTCAAGCCGCCCCACCCCACAGCCGCACGAGCAGCGTCAGCACCGGCTGTACACCATATGCGTCCAGATAGCTGGGGATCATCCGTCCGAACAGCGTCCCCATTGTCAGCATGAAAAAGCCTGCCACGCACAGCGCCAGCAGCCAGCGCCGCCCGCGCTGCGGCGTCAGCGAGTTAAGCCCACTGTACCACAGCGTCAGCAGGGGCAGCGCGCCGGGCACGATGTAGTAGCCGGTCGAGATGAAGCGGCCCTGGTAATAATCGCAATACCCGGGCAGGCCTATCGGGTCCAGCCGGAAGATCGCCGCGCCCACGACGGCGGCGCCTGCGAGCGCCGTCAGCGCCAGCGCGCGCCGCTCCCAGAGAGGGCGCTCGCGCATGGTCCGCACGCCAGAAATTACCAATCCAACGCCGCTAATGCCAGTCAAGATCGCCAGGAACGCCACCACACCGACCGGCAAGCCGGGGCTTGTCCAGCCAAAACGCGACCAGAACGAGGAGAACAGCCAGCGGACGGACTGGGACAGGATCGCTGCGTTGGTTCGCCAGTCGAGAAACGTCGCGATACGCGGGTTGAGGCTGAACACCGAGTCAGCCAGCGCCAGCGCGTCCAGGCCGCCAAGCTCAGGGCGGACCAGCGGCCAGCCGCGCTCGGCAGAGCCGTTCTGCACCAGGTTCTCGAACGGCTCGCCGCCCCACTCGCCATGTCTCGCCGCCCGGTCCTCAAAGATCGGCGGCTCGTCAAGTGGTCGCTCGCCTGTCGCCATCACAACGCCGTCGTAAGCTATCGGCGGTGTCTCGGCGGGGTTTGGCTGCGGGATGATCTGCACGGCGAGGCACTGCGCGTCGTCGGGGATGGTCACCACGGTGGCGTGAAAGCTCCACTCCGTGCCGATCGACACATTCTGCTTCTCCGGCGAGATCACCGACAACGTGCCCTCGTTCGGCGCGACCCACAGGCCGGGTACCAGCGCGTCGACCGGCTCCTCAAGCGCGCGCATCCATGCGCCGATCGTCACCGTCTGCCCGCGAAGCTGCTGCACCGTCGGGGCGGGCATCACCTGCCACAGCACGCGCGGCTCCACCTCCCCCGTCAGCAGCATGACACGCTCGCCGTCCGGCGCGTCCTCCACCTGCACGGCGCGGCCTGAAACCGGATACCAGTTTGCGGGCCAATGCCACTCAAACGCTAAAACGAGCAGCAGCACCCCCGCCACCCCCACACCCACCGGCATCCAGCGCGGCCAGGCCCGCTGCCGGGCAAGCGGCACTGCAAGCAGCAATGCGGGGAGCGCCGCGTAAGCCGTCGTCTTACTGAGCAGACAGGCCGCTGCCGCCGCCGCGACGAGCAGCAGGTTCAGCACCCCGTACCCGCGCCGTACCAGCCGGATCGCCGCATACATGGCGAACGAGAAGGCGGCGACGGCGGCGATGGTGTTGTTCACCGTGCTCTGCAGCACAACAAAACTCGGCAGCAGCGCCAGCAGCGCGGGCGGGGCCAGGCGGAGCGCCCACCGCTCCGGGAACATCTCGCGGGCGGTGAGAGCAGCCAGCCACACGCTCAGCACGCCGAGAGCAACCGAGGCCAGCCGCGCCGCGTAAAGCTGCGTCTCGACGCGCGCGCCCGGCACAAACAACTGCGAGACAGCGGCGACAAGATAGTAGCCCGGCGCCTCGCCAAACTGCTCCGTCGAGGTGTGCTCGCGACCGACAAGCGTCTCATAACCCGCCCGTACGGGAAGCTCGTCACGGAGGCGCTGCCAATCCGCCTCGTCCTCGATACCCCAGGCCTGCATGACGCGGGCGTTGCGCATCAGCCCGGCAACGCCCCACCGGCGATGCGCCCACACGAACGAGTCGATGATCTGCTGTCGCGTCGCCGGGTCGGCATCACCGGGCTGAGGCAGTTCCCCGTACGTGACGATGTACCGGATGTACTCGAAGTGCGCAGGCTCCTCGACGTTAGCCCAGACAGGCGTGATGAACGTGAAAGCCGTCCCGAGCAGGGCTGAAACAGCGAGGATGGCGAGGAGAATATGGCGTTCACGTAGCTGCATGGCAACGTGTCCGGTGAATGCGCTCGCTCAGGGTAATGGCTTGGGCACTCGCGCCCAGCTCGTACGACTCATACGGGCCAAGTATATCGAAGGCAAGGGACCTCAGCGAACACCCATGTTCATATGGGCCGCCGATCAGTGGGCAGCCCCGGCAGAGGTGGGTAACATCGGGTAACATCAGCATAGCAGACACTCACACAATCCCACACACAGAGCACATGACCGCAGACAGTTCCCAAGTAGACTTCCCGGCAGAGCCAACCGTCCCCCCCGAGCCTCGCCTGGCATGGCAGCAGGTCGTGCGCGCGGCGAGAATTATGGGCGGCCTGGTGAAAGATACATACGAGGCGTGGCTGCGCGACAACGCCCGGCAGCTTGGTGCTGCCCTCGCATTCTACACAGCGCTCTCACTGGCGCCGCTGGTCGTACTCATGACGGTCATTGCGGGGCAGCTTTTTGGTGATGAGGCTGCCGCCGGGCAGCTTGCCCAGCGCATTGAGACGGTCGTCGGCGGCAGCGCGGCGGCTGTCATCGAGACGGTGATTGCCAACGCCAGCACGACCGGCTCGGGCGTCGTCGCGACCCTCGTCAGTATCGGCACACTGATATTCGGCGGCTCGGGGATGTTCGCCCAGCTTCGCAAAACGCTGAACTGGCTGTGGCAGCTTGAGCCGAAGCCCGGCAATGGCCTGCTGCGCACGGTCCGCGACCGCCTGCTCTCCATCCTGATGTTGTTCATCGCCGGATCGCTGCTCATCCTCATCCTGATGCTGGACACCATTATCGGGGCGATGAACCGGGCCTTCGGCCCGCTTGCCCCCATCCTCCCCGACTTCATCGAACTGGTCCGCCTGCTGCGCACGCTACAGATGGTCAAGTTCTTCGTCGGCTTTGGCGTGTTTATGCTGCTCTTCGCGCTGATCTACAAAACCGTGCCTAACGCCTCTGTCGCCTGGAAGGACGCGTGGATCGGCGGCGCGGCGACCTCGCTGCTGTTTACGCTCGGCAACTTCCTCATCGGCAGCTATTTGCGCCACAGCACGGTCGGCTCGGCATACGGCGCTGCCGGTTCGCTGGTGGCGCTGCTTGTGTGGGTGTACTACTCGGCGCAGGTGTTCTTCTTCGGCGCGGAGTTCACGCAGATCTACGCCAACCGCTACGGCTCGCGCATCATCCCCGACCCCGGCGCGGTCCGCATCGAGCGGCAGCGCCGCAGCCGCGAAGAAATACTCGGGCTGCTTGAGCCGAAAACACCGCTCTCCAGGCAGCCCGAAGAACGCGAGATGCCGCCCGCCGAGCGCCGGTCCGATCCTCCCGACCCGCCCAACCCACCCACCCCGCCGCCCGCCAGCCCTCTCCCCCAGGATCGGGTCCGCCTGGCGCGTTATGGCGCACTCCTGACGGCTGCTGCCGGCTTCCTCGCCGGGCTGCTCGTCGGCTACCGGCGCAGCCGCGACGACGCCTGATCGCTCGCCTGCGTGGAATGGCGCACACAGCAAGGAAGATCGGCAATAGTCATGCAAAAAATCGCTGGCGTATAATGGGAAACGGGTTCGGGCCCCGTGTGAGATGATCCGTGCCGGCGCGCCCCTGCCCGGCGCCTGGGCCAACTATTGTGTCAACAGTTGAGGAACAGGAGATGCCTACCAATGGCAACTGAAGCCAAAACCCACTGGATAGAGGAAGAACTCGCCTCACTCAAAGAGCAGGGCCTTTATACCAACATCCGCGTCATCGAGAGCCCGATGGACGGCTGGGTCACGATTGACGGGCGGCGCGTGCTCAACTTCTGCGCCAACAACTACCTCGGCCTGGCCAACCATCCCCAGTTACGGGAGGCCGCCAAGCGGGCCATCGACAAGTATGGTGTTGGCCCGGCAGCCGTGCGCACCATCGCCGGGACGACCGAACTGCACATAAAGCTGGAGCAGCGGCTGGCGGAGTTCAAGCGCGTCGAGGCGGCGATCACCTTCCAGAGCGGGTTCAACGCCAACCTCGCGACCATCCCGGCGCTGGTCGGGCGCGGGGACGTGATCTTCTCCGACCGGTTGAACCATGCCAGCATCATCGACGGCTGCCGCCTCTCCCGCGCGCAGATCGTCGCCTACGAGCACAACGACCCTGACGACCTGCGCCGGAAGATCGCCGAGACGGAGATCACCGGGCGTGCGCTTATCGTGACGGACGGTGTGTTCAGCATGGACGGCGACATCGCCCCGCTGCCGGAGCTGTACGAGATCGCTTCAGAGCACGGCTTCCTGCTGATGGTGGACGACGCTCACGGCGAGGGCGTGCTCGGCGAGGGTGGCCGCGGCATCGTGGATCACTTCGACCTGCACGGCAAGGTCGATATTGAAGTCGGCACGATGTCGAAGGCGTTCGGCGTGGTCGGCGGTGTGGTCGCGGGCAACAAGACCATCATCGAGTGGCTGCGCCAGCGCGGGCGTCCGTTCCTGTTCTCCTCGGCGATGACACTGCCCGACGTCGGCGCGTGCCTGGCGGCCATCGACCTGCTTGAGGAGAGCACCGAGCTTGTCGACCGGCTGTGGTCGAACGCGGCCTACTTCAAGGAGCACATGAACGGGCTGGGCTTTGACACCGGCGCGACGGAGACGCCCATCATTCCGGTGATGCTCGGCGAGGCGACGCTGGCGCAGCAGTTCAGCAAGCGGCTGTTTGAAGAGGGCGTGTTCGCGATGGCCATCGGCTACCCGACCGTCCCGCAGGGCAAGGCCCGCATCCGCGTGATGAACACCGCCGCCCACACGCAGGACGACCTCGACCGGGGTCTGGAGGCCTTCGAGAAGGTAGGCCGCGAGCTGGGGGTGATCGGGTAAGACAACCCCGATTGCGCTCAAACCACTGGTAGGGGCGGGTCTGAGACCCGCCCCTACCCCATCGCCGACACAACAAAAACCGGGCGAGATCGCGTTGATCTCGCCCGGTTTGCGTGTCTCTCCCGTTCTAGAAGCCCACGTGGTTCGTCGGGGCGTCCGGGATGTGGTTCAGGCGTGTCTCGAAGTGCAGGTGCGGCCCGCTACTGTTGCCGGTCGAGCCGACCCCGCCGACCACGGCGCCGCGCGGCACGAACTGCCCGCAGCCCACCGCGATCGAACTCATGTGCGCGTAGTAGGTCGTCCAGCCGTTGCCATGGTCCAGCACAACCAGGTTGCCATAGCCCCAGTTGTTCCAACCGGAGAAGATCACCACGCCGCTGTCCGCTGCCAGCACCGGCGTGCCCACAGCGGCGGCCAGGTCCACACCGGAGTGGCCGGGGTAGAACGGCTGCGTGAACGAGTACCCTCCGCCGAGCGGGTTGGTGAACACGTACGTCCCGCCTGACCCGACGATACCCGGCGCGCACGAGCCAGGCATGCCCGGCATGAAGGCCCGGACGATCGTACCGGTCGTCGTGTCCTCGACCTCCTGGATCGGCGGCCGCCAGTCCGCAAACTCGCCTTCGCCGCCCGGTATGACGATGCGCATCCCCCACGGCGGGATATCGGCGGCGGTCATGCCCTCAAGCTCGTTGTACTCCGACTCGAGGATGACTTCCGGATCAGCCTTATACTTCTCGGCAATAGCCTGAATCGTGAGTTTGCCGTCGGAGCGGTGGTACACGCCATCCACCGGCAGGATGTACAGTTCCATGCCGGTCTGGAGCATGTGCACGTCGCCCTGAAGCTTGTCGGCGTTGGCCCAGAAAACCGTCGTGCGGTCGATGCCGAACATCTCGGCGATGGAGGTTATCGTATCGCCGGGCTGTACGGTGTACGTAATCACCTCATCCCGCGGACGGTCGGGGATGATGGTGAAGGGTACAAAGCGCCGGCTGACCTGGTTGGTCGAGATGGTGAAGTCAGTGTAGCCGCCTCCTGTGGCGAGCGGCCCTGTCTCCAGCGCGCCGGCGGTATCTCCGAGGAGATCAGCGCCGCCTTCGTCCGCGAGCAGCATCCGCACCGGCCCGATGCCAAGCAAAACCAGGCCGACCAGCACCACAGCAATAGCGGCGATGGTCAGGTAGAGATCGGAGTGCTTTTGCAACGACTCGCGGAGCTTCCGGCCCACCGAGCGCGGGCTGAACGGCCCATCGAGTTGACTCATAGTTCTCACCCGTGAATGGCTATGGGCGACTGGAGGGCTCCAGTTCGCCATATATCGCCCCGTATGGTAGCGTGCCAGGTACAGGGCGTCAACAATACCGTGGTCCGGGAATTTGACGAAATATCTACGCGGAGCGCCCAATAAGAGTCGCCAAAGCCGGAGGCAGGTGGTATAATGCAGGGCGTCACGCGAGCCCCCATAGCTCAGCGGATAGAGCGCAGCCCTCCGGAGGCTGAAGCCCAGGTTCGAGTCCTGGTGGGGGCACTGGAAATCTCGGGGTGCATTTGGCACCCCGAGATTTTTTACTTGTCCCACCCACCACAAACAAACCGCCGCTCAGCATCTTGCCGAGCGGCGGTGTCGATTAGATCAGTCCGGAAGCTGCGACTGAACGTCGCGGCTCACTGCCTTCCCACCTACCCCTCCATCTGCTTGCGGGTGCTGGCCGCCTGTGCCGCCAGTTCCTCCGCGCGCAGATCGACCTGGTGGCGCTCGCCGTTCAGGTAGAACGAGAACGCCAGCCGCTTCCAGTGTGAGGGCAGGCGCGGGCTCAGCGTGTAGCTCCCGTTCTCGAAGCGCAGCCCGGCAAACCCAAACGCGATCGCCTGCCATAGCCCGCCCGCCGACGCCGCGTGGATGCCGTCCTCGACGTTGCGGCGGATATCGCGCAGGTCGGCACGCGCGGCACGCATGAAGTGCTCGTAGCCCTCATCGGGCTTGCCGACCTCACAGGCCGCCCAGGCATGGATCGAGGGACCGAGCGACGACCCGTACTCGTGGTCGGTGCGTGGCACGTAGTAGTCCCAGTTCGCCCGCCACACTTCCGGGCCGAATTCGTTGCGCAGCAGGCACAGCAGCAGGATCACATCGGGCTGCTTGATCACCTGGTACTTCTGGATGCCGTGCATCCCCAGCAGCGCCTGCATCGACGCCGTGCGCCCCTCGTACTCCGACCAGTCGATGTCCTGCAGGTCGAAGAAGCCCTCGAACTGCTCGATCAGGCCGCTTTCCTCGTCGTAGAGGAAAATCATGTTGTCGATGATATCCTGCCAGTGGTCGAGCCGCTCTTCAGTGATCTCAAGCTGAGCATCCAGGTGCTGCGCTTCCTCGGGCGCGACCTCATACAGCCACTCGCGGACCCGGAGCGCCGTCTCAAGATGCCACTGGACCATCCGGTTGGTGAAGGCGTTGTTGTCCACGCTCTCGTGGTACTCGTCCGGGCCGATGACCTGCAGGAAGCCATAGCCGTCCTCAAACTCCTCGACCCGGTCGCCCCAGAACACCGCCGTCTCCAGGATGATCGGCGCGCCATACAGCCGCATAAACTCGTCATCGCCGGTGGTCTGCCAGTACTGCCAGATGGCATAGGCCACATCGGCGGTGATATGTATCTCTATGTCACCGGTGAGGATGCGGATCAGCCCCTTGCGGCTGGCCGGGTCCGGGACCCACGTCGGGGTGATCTCGTCGCCCGTCTCGGCGCTCTCCCACGCATAGCGTGCGCCGATGTAGCCGCTGCTGCGGGCGTTTCGCCGCGCGCCCGGCAGCGTATGCCAGCGATACATGAGCATCGCCCGCGCAAACTCCGGCTGTGTGTAAGTAAAGAACGGCAGGATGAAGATGTCGGTGTCCCAGAACACATGCGCCCGGTAGCCGAAACCGGTCAGCGCCTTCGCGCCGATGCTGACCCGCTCATCCTTGTACGTTGCCGATGCGCGAAGCTGGAAGAGGGCGTGGCGTATGGAGAGCTGCGCCTCGTCGTCGCCCTCGATGATCACATCGCTGTCCTGCCAGAACTCGGCCCATGCCCGATCGTTGTCCTCGCGGATGGCGTCGTAACCCTGTTCGGCAACGGCCTGTGCCGTCTTGCGAGACGCCTCCATCGGGTCGGCCTCGTCGCGCGACGTGTAGATCGCCACGAACTTGTCCGCGACAAATGTCTCGCCCGGCTCGACGCGCGCGCGGCGCGTCACCGTGGGCCGCCCCGGCACATCGAGCGCGCCCTCCTGCACTGACGCCACGCCCGACGTGTTCAGCCGGGTACACAGCGCGACAACCTTGTGCGTGTGGCGCGTCCGCAGCATCAGCGCGGCTTCCTCCGGCGTGGCGAGATCATCGACACGGTCCCAGTGGTTGATCCCCTCCTGCAGGAAGCCGGGGTTCAGCGCGAACGCGTCAATCGGGGCGCGCACCTCCACGTCCACCGCCTGATCGATCGGCTCGATCCGCAGCCGGACGCCCATCGCGTGCTCGTAGACCAGGCTCGGCACCCGCTCGAAGATCAGGTCAACCACCGGCCCATCCTCAGAGGGCTGCCAGCGCACGCGGCGGTGCAGCACCCCGGTGCGCAGGTCCAGGTAGCGGGCGTAATATTTGAACTGCCCCGCGGCCAGACTGAAGCGCTCCCCGTTGATGAGGATCTCCAGTTCCGTCCAGTTCGGCGCGTTGGCAATCTCGGTGAACACCAGCGGGATGTCGTCCCACAGCCCGTGAATCAGCGTGGCGGGCCAGTCGGAAGGGAAGCCTTCCTCAAACGTGGCGCGCGTCCCGAGGTAGCCGTTGCCCTGCGCGAGGATCGTCTCATACTGGTGCTGGGACATCGGATCGAAGGTGTACTCGGCGACCCGCCAGGTGGCAGGCCGCAGCAGGTCGGCGACCTCAACGCCCTCCAGGCTCGGCACCACGAGGTCGGCGTGCCCCACACGCTCCACCGGGCCTATTCCGACGGTTACCATGCCCGCGGCGTTGCCCGCGTCGATGCCTGCCGCCGCATCTTCGACGCACACACACTGCACCGGCGGCACTCCAAGCTGTTCCGCCGCGTACAGGAAGAGGTCAGGCGCGGGCTTGGGCCGCCCCGGCGAAAAGCCGTCGGCCAGCACATCGATCTGATCCCGGATGCCCAGCCGGTCGACCACGTCACCGGCGTTTTTGCTGGCAGAGGCGATGGCGATCTTCAGGCCCGCCTCGCGCAGCCCGCGCAGCAACTCAGGGACGCCCGGCAGCAGATCCGCCGGCGTAACCTGCTGGAGCATCTCGCGGTAGTAGGCGTTCTTGCGCTCCATCATCTCCTGGAACGCCTCCTCGCTGACCTTCCGGTCGCCAAGCAGGAGTTCTAGCGAGCGCCTGCGTGAGACGCCCCGCAGCTTCTCGTTATCCTGCCGGGTAAAGGGGATGCCCTCCTCGTCGGCGAGACGCTTCCACGCCTGGAAGTGATATTCGGCGGTGTCGGTCAGAACACCATCCAGGTCGAAAATAATGGCTCGAATGTAGGGCGGTGCGACGAAACTCATGTAAATGGTGTCCTTCTCTTCAACGCTGCAAGAGCAGCGCCTCATTTTCGGTCGTGCTAATGGTGGCTGATCGGTTTCCGATCATGCATCTGGCAGACTCTAGCGAGTCGCCGCAGATGGGCAAATTTTGATGCCTGCCGATCTGGCGACATAGAAGGAATGAACACTAACGCTCAGGCTGTTAGTGTTCATTCCGTTTAGTTGGATTATAGAGTTCACGGGTCAATTTAGCTATTGGGGGAAATTACTCACCATCCCGCAAACTGGCATGTGCCTTCTCACCATGCACTCACCAGAATCGCGGTGAGCGCAGATGCCTCGGCCAGCAGACCTGGCAGTGCTGGAAGAAGGTTAGCAGCGCCCGGATGCGATCCGTGGTCATTGCCGCGAGGTCAAACCGCTCGCCCGGCGTGAGCAGCACGCCCTCATGCATGCGGTGGAGCCACAACTCGCTGCCGTTGGTCACACCGGCAAGCCCCATCGTGCTGCCCAGCACTTCGAACGCGACCTGCTCCAGTTCGTCGATGCTGGCAGCCAGGTCTTCGCCCGGCTCGCGGAATGACAGCACGGCAATCGGACGCCCGGTGAACGAGCGCATGACGACATTCACGCACTCTTCGTCTAGGCAGTCGTCGATCCGGTATTCAGGGCCACCATAGCCGAGCATATCCAGCAGGCCGGACTGGAAAAACACCTGGGCGACCTCCTGCCGCCCCAGCTTGCGCTGGCGGGTCTGCCGGGCAACCTGCCGGGCCGCCCGGGCAAACGCGGCTGTGTGGTCCATGACGGTTTCCATCGACGCACTGCGGACCACCATCTCCGCCGCGTTTTCTTCCAGGCCCATACCGTTGTCTGCTACGCCGTCACGTCGTGACTGAAACTGAGCAAACGAGCTGGTGCCAGTCAACATGAGAAACTCTCCCCACCCTCGTGTTTCAAAGTCGCGCGGTCGCGCGGTGTCCACCTCTACCGGTTGACGCGCCCTCGCATCAGCTCAGGGCCGTCCAGACTGAACACCGGCGCTTCGTACTTCGCCTGGCGCTGCTGCACGATCTCCTCGTACAGCGCGACGTAGTCCTCAGCCATCCGCTTCGCCGTGAAGCGAGCCTCAAACACCTGGCGGCAGCGCTCGCGCGACAGGTCGGCAACCCGCCGGGTCGCCTCGACCATCTCGTCGAGCGACGAGACGATGAAGCCCGTAACGCCGTCCTCCATAACCTCCGGCACCGACCCGTGCCCGAAGGCTACGACAGGCGTACCTGTTGCCATCGCCTCGATCAGCACCAGGCCGAACGGCTCAGGCCAATCGATAGGGAACAGGAGTGCATAGGCGTTCCCGAGAAATTCTTCCTTCTCGTGCTCGTTGATCTCCCCGATGTACTCAACGAGCGGGTGATCGAAGAGCGGCTTGATCTGCTCCTCGTAGTAGTCCCGGTCTGCCTTGTCGATCTTGGCCGCTATCTTGAGCGGCATGTCCAGCCGCTTGGCAACCTCTATCGCCCGGTCGACACGCTTCTCCGGCGAGATACGGCCCAGGAAGGCCAGGTACTTGCCCGGCTCCGGGTGGAAGCTGAGCAGGTCTTCCGGCAGACCGTGGTAGACCGTGCCGACCCAGTTCGCCTGCGGCAGCGGCTTGCGCTGCGCATTCGAGATGGAGACGACCGGCATCTCAGAATACTCGTCGTAGAGCGGTTGCAGGTCAGGCAGGTCTAGCCGCCCGTGCAGGGTGGTGAGATGCGGTTGTGCGTACAGCCGGGAGAGGGGGAAGTGCAGATAATCAATGTGAAAATGAATGATATCGTACTCCGCGACATCTCGGAACAACTGCTCCAGCATTACGAAGTGATGCGCGAGCGGGTCGACCACGTTCGGCGCCAGTCTGAGCGACTGCTCAACCGGCGCGATTAGCGTCGCCTTGGTCACCGAGTCGCCGCTCGCGTAGAGGGTTACATCATGCCCCTGCTCGACCAGCGCTTCAGTGAGGTACGACACAACCCGTTCAGTGCCACCATACAATTTAGGCGGAACACTCTCATAAAGGGGTGATACTTGCGCGATTCTCATACTCATTCTCCTGTCCCTCAACCTCATTTTTACAACAGGGCACCCTTAAGCCGGCGCAGAGGCCGGCCTGCACAGATGGAAATCTGCGGTTTAAGACGCTGGGGAACGAACCCAACCCCACCCGGTGCCCTGAGAAGCTGATCTGCAGCAGCCCGACAGCGCCCCCTGTCAGCAGGGGCCGCGCAGATCAGTCACGGAGGTTCGCCGCGGTCTAAAAGCGTCAGTTTGCCTCCTTGTGGGCGCGTCAAAAACACGCGCGTGAGTAAGAGTTCAGGCCGTTAGACGGCTGACGCCGGCAGCGATATTCGATTCAGTTTTCTGTGAGAAGTGAGAAAGTGGATGTAGAAGAAAAGATAGATAGAGAGAATGGAAATGTGCGTGTTATCGCTACCAACAGCCGTCAACCAGTAAAATCACCTGAAATCTGATTCCTATTATAGACGTTTGTTTCGCCAGGCTCAACACCTCTTTGGTCCTGTGTTCTATTTGACACAATCATCCCCGGATGCACACAGGCTCCGGGCAAAGGGCTGCTTAAGACTGGCAAATCACGTCAATATATCAAAATTGCTTATCTATAAATATGATTTAACTTAGACTATATTATTATCTCCTTGTTCGGCACTCCGTATATAAACTTAGCGAGGCAAAACGGGGAATTCAAGGGGCAACATCCCTGTCCGCAGGGCTACTGCCGCTGCCGCACGCGCATCCGCACGCCGAGGGCGGCCAGCAGCGCCCCGGCAGAAACGGCAGGGTCTTGCCAGTCCTCATAGACCCAGTTTTGCCAGTAGCGATGCCGGAAGCGCGCGGGGAGCGCCCGCAGCACCCCGGCGGCGAGGTGGTACAGGTGCCGCGCCCAGAAGCGCAGCCGCGGCTCGCTGTGTGCGCGGTGCAGCGCCTCGTCCTGCCCGGTGATGAACGAGCGCTTGAGGCGATAGCCGACGGAGAGCTTCACCGGGTCAACCCAGTGGTAGACGACGAGGTCCGGCGAGTAGAAGAAGCACGGCGCAGGCTCCGCCTGCCAGATGCGGTCGAACAGCCCGGTTTCCTCACCCACGGCGAGGTAGTCGCCCGTCACGCCCCGGTCAACCGGGAAGCCGCCATAGCGCGCGAGCACGTCGCGCCGCCACACCATGTTTGAGCCAGAAAAGGTTTCGCCCGGCGTGAGCGCCCTCGCCTCCGCCCCCCAGGTACGGATCTCATACTCGTCCTTGAACCAGTCGGGCTCAGGCTGCGTGTAGAAAGGCAGGATGGCACCGCCCACGCAGAGCGGGTCGGGGTCGGCTGTTTGCAACAGGCCGAGCGCCCGCTCCAGCAGTGCCGGGTGCGCGCGCGCATCGTCGTCGATGTAGGCGACAAACTCGCCGCGTGCCTCCTGCCAGCCCCGGTTACGGGCATAGCCAAGCCCCTGCCGCGTCTCCAGCACGTAGCGCACGCCATCCGGCGCGAACTGTTCCACAACCGCCCGTGTGCCGTCCGTCGAGGCGTTGTCCACGACGATGATCTCCCTGTGCGCCGGGTTGAGCGTCTGCTCCAGCAGCGATTCAATCGCCCCGGCCAGCAGGTCGGCGCGGTTGTAGGTGCAGATAACGGCGGAGATCAGCGGAGAATCAGCCACGGCCAGCCCACCACCTCGCCAGCCGCACGCGGACCCCGCGCACGAGCCGCCGCGGCTGTACGGCAGCCTCATCTGCCGCGCGCCGCCGGTTGCTGATAACTACCCGCTCGCGGCACGGGGAGTGCGCGCCCTCGCGCGCCTGCTGCGCGCGGATCTCCCCGGCAAGGAACGGGAAAAGCTGGTAGCGGTTCAGCACAAGTTCGCGCGCCTCGGCGATGGCGCCCTGCCGCTCGCGCCACAGGTTGCTCGCTGCCACCTCACGGATCCGCTCGACGGCGTGCGGGTCGTCCAGGTCGATGTGCACCATCGCCCCGGCGGGGAAGTACGCGTCAATCCGGGTGCAGCCGCAGTAGATGGGCATCGTCCAGGCGAGGAAGCAGTCGGCGAGCTTTTCCGTCCAGTAGTACGGGCCGCGGAAGTTCTCGACGGCCAGCGAATAGCGGTACGGGGCAAGCCCGTCCCATTTATCCGCGATGGGGTTAAAGCCCCGCCCGTACAGGTCGAAATCGACCTCCCCGCGCAGGCGTTCGAGGAAGCGCAGCCGGGCGCGGTGTCCTTCAAGCTGGCTCGTGCTGCTCGTGATCCACGAGAGGCGGCGCGGCTTGTCGGGGATGGGCAGCGCGCACAGCTCGTCGTAGGTGCGGCCCACGTGCCAGGGCAGCGCCGGTTGGCTGTGCACGTAGCGCCGCCCGCGCAGCCGCGCATCCGTCGTGTAGACCCGGCTGAACACCGCGCCCGCCCGGTGCAGGTCGGCAAAGGTGTGTGTGGGCGGCTCCTGCATCAGCGCCCACACGTGGCCCGGCGGGCAACTCACGGTGACCGGCTCCGGGGTGTAGTTCAGCACGACGACGTAGTCGCACGCCTCGACCGGCTCCTCGGTAAAGCGGATGCCGTCCCACACCCCGCTTCCGCCCGGCGTCTGGCGCATCAGGTCCGGCGAGGTCCAGTTCTTGATCAGGCGGACGAGCGTCACGGTTGTACCAGCCACACGAACTCAAGCTCCCACTTGAGGGGAGAGGGGTAATCATTATCGGGCACAGCCCCTCTCCCCGATAAGGGAGGAGGGGACCGGCAGCACTAGCCGCCGGTATCCTCGAAGAAGTCATGCAGATGGTCGCGGCCCGCCAGCAGTGCTTCCCAGACCGTCGCGCCGTGCTGCTCGCGGAACACCTCCCGCGTCATGCTGTAGGCGGGGCGCAGCGTCACGACCTGCTCGTCGTGCCGGGTCTTGCGCTTGACCTCCTCCTTCGTGACCCGCGCCGATGCCGCCGCCAGCCGCCCGGCGTCGAACGTCTCCCCGAAGTGTGCCGCCAGCCTGCGGAACTCGCCCGCGAGGTCACGCTGCATCCCCTCGTAGGTCAGCACGGTCTTCTGCGTCGTGAACGTCTCTTGCACGAGCCACTTGTCCAGGTGCCGCCCGTAGAGATCGGCCCAGTACGCGATGCGCTCCCGGTCGGCAAGGTCCTCACCGTGATACTGCATCTGCGAGTAGATGGTAGCGACCGGCTCGCGGTAGAGGTAAATCACGCGCGGGTGCTGCACGTCGAGTGACAGGTCATGCGTGTGGTAGGTGAGATAGTCGGTGCGCTCCGGGTAGTAGAACACGCGCACCAGCGAGGGCCGCTCGAAGTAAAGCTCCATCAGCAGGCGCAGCCAGTGGCTGCCCGTCCGCGGGAAGCTGACCAGGAACGTGCTCTCCGGGTTGCTGGTGAACGCCTCCAGAACCTCCGGCGAGGTGATCGCCACCGAGCCGTTCTTCTCAAACTCGCGTCGTAGTCCAAATAATCTCATGTACTGTCTCTTTATCCACTTCTTCATCAGTTGCTGCCCAGCCTCTGCACGCTACTGCTCAATGGCGACGAGGCGAAAATTCTCGTTCACGGCACGGCACAGGTGCTCGACCGCCACCGAACCATACACGATGAACATATAGCCGGTTAGCGGATGGTGCGGTGATGTGTGCTCCGAGTAGTCGGGGTAGCACACGGTGTATCGCCGACCGGGAGCAAGCGAGCCCCGGATGTAGTCGAGGCTGCAAACCTGCCCATCGTAGGCATCGTACTTGAACTCATCGCGACCTTGGATACCCGCCGGTCAACAAGGTCAAGCAGGTACGCATCATCGTGGAAGCCCAGGTCGCAGGCAACGAAGCTGCGCTGGCTCTGACGCCTCCCCAGCAGGCGGTTGATCCGCCCAAGCAAGCCGGACATGGCTAACTCCTCGCGCTTATGGGAGCCACTTCTTCTCATCGAGGCTCGCGGTTGGCTCAAGAACACGAATCTGCGCGGGGATAAAGGCGCCGATCCGGTCACGCCGCTTCACGATAAACGCGTTGTCCACGTCCACGTCGGACAGCTCGAACGGCAGCACGTTCTCCTCATAGACCGCCGTCACGCCGCCGATCAGGATGCCGACGATGGTGTTGTAGTTGCCGGGCGGCAGCCGGTGATCCGCGATGGTGACCTGCAGACGGCTCTTCCCGGCGGGGAGCCGGGGCAGCGTGCGCTCGCTCGTCAGGAGCCTCGCGCCCAGCGAGTTGACTGCGCTCAGCGCCACGCTAACCTCGTGCAGAGGCCGGTCTGCCGTCACATCGATCTCAAACGTCAGGGGCCGGTTGAAGCCGCTCTCCAGCAGGTCGTAGTTGAATCGGAGCGCGTCAACGCGGAAGGCTTCATGCCGCGAGCGGATGGCATGGGCCTCAGTGGGCTGGTTCCGGGTGCTGAGGTACTGCTGCACGGCAGTGGCGGTGTCGGTGTCGGCGACCAGCCGCCCCCGGTCGATCACCAGCGTGCGCCTTGTCAGCGACTGGATCGCGCCCATATTGTGGCTCACGAAGAGCACCGTCCGCCCCTCGCCTGCCACGTCGCCCATCTTGCCGAGGCACTTCTTCTGGAAGGCGGCATCGCCCACCGCCAGCACCTCGTCCACCAGCAAGATTTCCGGCTCCAGATGCGCGGCAACGGCAAATGCCAGTCGCACGTACATGCCGCTGGAGTAGCGCTTCACCGGCGTGTCGATGAACTTCTCGATCTCGGCGAAGTCCACGATCTCATCGAACTTGCGCTCGATCTCCGCCCGGGTCATGCCGAGGATCGCCCCGTTCAGGTAGATGTTCTCGCGCCCGGTCAGCTCCGGGTGGAAGCCCGTCCCGACCTCCAGTAGCGAGCCGACGCGCCCGCGCAGCCGGACGCGCCCTTCCGTCGGCTCGGTGATGCGCGAGATGATCTTGAGCAGTGTGCTCTTGCCCGCGCCGTTCCGCCCGATGATGCCGACGACCTCGCCCTGTCCCACCTCGAACGACACGTCGCGCAGCGCCCAGATCATCTCCTCCGGCGGCGGGGGCTGCCCGATCCGCCGCAGGCGGCGCACCGGCGCGCTCAGCGTGTGCATCACCGTCTCGGTGAAGCGCTTGTACCGCTCCTGCGGGCCACCGATGCGGTAGCGCTTGCCCAGCCCGGTTACCTCAATCGCCACATCACTCATGCCGCTATACCACGTCCGCGAAGGTCTTTTCCATGTGGGTGAAGTAGAACGCCCCGCTGACCAGGATCAGCACCGCGATCCCCGCCGAGATCAGCGTAAAGACGCCCGGTGCGGTGTCCGTGCCGAGCAGCGCCCAGCGGAAGCCCTCGATCACGCCGGTCATCGGGTTCAGCCCATACAGCGCCCGCCACCGCTCGGGGATGATGCTGCTGGAATAGGCCACCGGTGAGGCGTACATCCAGAACTGCACGAGGAAGGGCACCGCGTAGCGCACGTCGCGGTACTGCACGTTCAGCGCCGAGAGCCACAGCGACACGCCGAGCGCCGTCACTACAGCCAGCAGCATGAAGACCGGCAGCCACAGCACATTCCACGTCGGTGTGATGCCGTAGATGAGCATCATGACCAGGAGGATGACAAAGGCGATCACAAAGTCCACCGCCGCCGGAAGCACCGCTGCCACCGGGATCACCAGCCGGGGGAAGTACACCTTGGTCAGCAGGTTGGCGCTGCCAACCAGGCTGTTAGAGGCGTTGCTCATGGCCGTGGCAAAGTACTGCCAGGGCAGCAGCGCGGTGTACGTCAGCACCGGGTACGGCACGTTGTCGGAGGGTAGCCCGGCAAAGTTGCCGAAGATCAGCGTGAACACGATCATGCTGAGCAGGGGCTGGAGGATGGCCCACGCCGCGCCGAGCAACGTCTGCTTGTAGCGCACGGAGACATCCCGCCACGCGAGGAACAGCAGCAGTTCGCGGTACGCCCACAGCTCGCCCAGCCGCAGCGCACTCCAGCCCGACGACGCCTCGATGACTGTAACCCGTTCCTGTGCCGCCTGCGCACCGGGCAAGCCCTCGTCGCGCTGCAAGCTGACCATATATGCCTCACACGCTTCGTTCAGGATTTCACAGCAGATGCGCGTATTGTATCGGCAAGCCCCGCTTTGAACAATCACGGATAGCCTGAGAGCGACGCAGTGGACGCCCCACCCCTCCCGCACGCCGGGGCAGGCAAGCAAAACAGCCGCGACGATCCGCCGCGGCTGCTGTACGTCCTCAGGCTATCCCCGCTAAATGCGGACGATCTCCTCCATCTCCATGCCGTTGACGAGCACATCCGTCAGCTCGTCACGCGGGCCGCCGTATGCGGCGACCGAGCCGTGCCCCGGCAGCACCGCAATGATCACCTTCCGGCCCAGGGGGCCAGGCGTACGGAAGCTCTCCGACTGGAACAGCGCCGAGAGTAGATGCAGTTCGGCCTCGCGCACGCCACACGGGAAGTCGATCTCCGGGAAGCGGGCGGTGTCCGGGTAGACGATCTCCACCCGGTCAGGCTCGCGGATCGTGTCCTCCTTCGGCTGCCGGTGGAAGTGGTCGAGCGCGGTGACCTTCGGCGTCAGACCCTCCGGCACCACGTCAATTGTTTCGTGCTCGGCAAAGTGGTTCTTGAGATACGCGAGGAAGCTGTCAAGGTCGTGGACCAGCCCGGCGTTAACGAGCGCGCTCGCCAGATACACCATGCCGTTCTCGTGCGTCTCGACGGAGGGCGGCACGTATGTGATCGGGCAGTCCTCCGGAATGGCGCGGATGTACCCCGTCCACGTCAGCGCGCCGATGGGGATGACATGCCCGTCCTCAGGGCGCTCGCTCACGTTGACCTTGTTGCCGCCGGAGGTTGTCACGCCCATGATGCGCAGGTTCATATCGATCTGGCTGCGCATCCCCTCGCCGAGCGCGGCCTTCTGCAGGAAGCGCAACACACTGCGCACCTGGTCGCTGGAGCCGTACTGTTCCAGCGGGACTTCATCCTCGATAATGCCCGCCGCACCGAGCGCCCGCGCTGCCCTGGCGATATCCGCGTGCACCGGCGAGGCGCACCATTCCGCCCACGTCAGCCGCGTGCTGATGTCGCCCTCGTGGTTCGTGACCTTCTCCGCGCTGACGTGGGCCTGCGCCCGCAGCGCCACCTGGTCGAAGATCTCGACCTCGCTGCCGGTTAGCAGGCGGTTGTTGCCCGCCATGCTCGCCCAGACCGCCCGCTTGACATGCTCGCTGTCCGGGTCGCCCTCGGCGATCACCCCGAAGTGCCCGGCCTTCTTCACAAGCTGGCCTCGCGCCAGGTCGAACAGCGGCACATCGGGCAGGCTCTCGACGATGTTGATGATCAGCATCGAGCCGCGCGGCTTGGGGAGCTTCGCCATGATCTCCAGCGGGCTGATCTCCTGCTCCAGCGTCCGGCCAAACACAATTCCCAGATGTGCGACCGGGCCGAGCGGCGTCGGCTGGTCAGGCCGGTCGACAAAGATGCAGCCCCGCGCCTCGAGTCGCGCGCGCAGCCCCTTCAGAATGTGCGCCTGAAGCCGGTTGTAGGGCTGCACGCTCACCCACACGTTGACAGGCTTCGGCTGCCACTCATACTCAGCGACCGCCGCCTGTTCGACCATCCCCGGTTGATTGTTACTCACCGTGTTTTGTTCCTCTCTGTATGTCCTCAGCGAACACCCTGCTCAACAATGGATAGGTGTTATATCTTGTTCCTATCACATCAAAAGCCTGTTTGCAACAAACGGCCTGCACCCCGGCATGATCAGGGCCTGATGTCATGCCCATGCCCGTGCATCGACAGACCGGTGTTTCCGGCTTCCATGTGAGCTACAACACCGTGAGCCAACCGGAGTTGTTCGGGTGTTCCCATCCCGCACCGGGCGGAGAGTGCCCGCCCTCACCCCTGCTGCCTACTGAGCGCGAATCTGCCCCACCTCCTGCACGTCAACCGGCACCCCCTCGATCTCCGAGGGGATCACGTCGTCGGGGTCAAGCTCATCGGTGGGCAGTTTGCTGTCCACCATGACGATGAGCGCCACCGTATCGGTGTACTCGCCCCCACGCTGGCGCAGACCGACCCCCACGCCAACCACATGCCGTTTGGAGAGCAGTTCCTGCTCGTGCGCGTCCTTGACTTCCCTGGCGCGCTCGAAGGCCTGCTGCCGTTCCTGGTCCTCTGTCATATCGTTACCCCCAGAGCATCCAACACCGTCTGGATCGGGTTGAACACCGTCGCCTGCGAGGAGCCGGCGAACAGCAGCCCGACCGCTCGCCGCGAGTCGGCGTCCACCAGCAGCGAGCCGGAGTCGCCGCCCTGCGACATCGGTGTGCTCACAATCTGATTCTCGAACTGCGCCACCCGCCCGAAGCCGTAGCTCACCTCGACGGTCGCGTCCAGCACCGTGATCGTGCCCGTCGTGAAGCCCGTCGTGCGGCCCGACTTCATCACCGGCATGCCGAGCGTCGCCTGAACCGTGCCCGTCACTGTGCCGATCTCCAGAATTTCATCGAGCACGTCGCTATCCGATATCGGGCGGGCAACCGCCGCGTCCACCTCGTTGACCGCCTGGAACGCCGTCTTGAACGGAGCAACCCGGTGGCTGGAGCCTACCAGCCGCGCGATGAAGTTGCCGACCATCGCGTAGGCGCTCGCCACCTGGCACTCGCCGGGCGCAACCTGGAAGCCAATCGACACGAACCGCTCCAGATACGCGATCACGTCTCCCGGCTGGGTGCCGCCGTCGATTGGCCCCGGCTGGAGGATGGGGTCGCCAATCTGCGCATCGTTGCTGTTGGCGATGACATGGTTGTTCGACAGGATGAGGCGCTGCCCGGTCGCCCGGTCCCGCACGACCGCGCCGAGCGTCCCCGCTGTTACCTGGTAGTGCGCGATGCTTACCCCGCCCGGCGCCGGACGCCAGCGGTCCGTACGCGCCTGCTGTGCGCGGATCACGCCGACCTCGACGACATCCGTCTCATAGCTGTTGACGCGCGGCGGCACCATCTGGCTGGGAGTCAGCCCGGCACGTGGGACTTTGTCCCGCACCAGCACAACGATGCTCACTTGGTCGGTGAGTTGGCCCTGCACCTCCTTCAAACCAACCCCGATGCCGATAACGTTTGGCTTCTTGAGGATATCCTCTTTGACAGCCTCCTTCGTCATCCTCAGCGCGCTGTGCTCTGACATGCTCCCCCCTCCTGGCGAACCGTTCGAGTCAACTAAAACCAGTATACAGCGTATTATTACGATACAGGCTGAGAAAACAGGCATCTTTGCGCCGCATCTTTGCGCCGCATCTTTGCGCCGCATCTTTGCGCCGCGTCTTTGCGCCGCATCTTTTTGCGCCCTCACCCGGCATCCCGGTCTGGGGAGGCCACCCCCGGCATACTGGCAATTCGCCTCCCGGCGGGCTATGCTATCCGGGAATGGCACATCTAAACTCGACGGAACACAGAGGACTATGTCGTATCGAATGAAACGCTGGGCGCTGCTCGTGCTCATCGCGGGTGCGGTGCTCGCCGTAGACCAGGCCGCCAAGTGGCTGGTCATCTCCAACCTTCAGATGGGTGAGTCGTGGATCCCCATCCCCGCGATAGCCAACTTCATCCGCGTCACGCGGAGCTTCAACACCGGCGCAGCGTTTGGCATGTTCCCGTTCGCGTCGAGCGTGTTCCTCGTGCTGGCGCTGGTCACCGTGTTCGCCTTCGTGATCATCTACCCGCGCCTGCCTGCCCGTGCCTGGCTCTCCCGTGTGAGCATCGCGCTCATCGCGGGGGGCGCGCTGAGCAACGCCATCGACCGCATCCGCTTCCAGCACGTCGTGGACTACGTCCACGTGCAGCTTACGCCCACCTTCGCCAACGTCTCGAACTTCGCCGACCACGCGATAACAGTCGGCGTGATCCTGCTGCTTGTTGATCAGTGGCTGCTTGAACGCGCCGAGATGCAGCAGGCCGCGGAGATGGACACGTTCGGGACGGACTCCACTACCCCCGACGACCCGGACGCGCCTCTGGCCTTCGAGCACGGCGACGATGAGGACGACGACCGCTCTGACCGGGGCGCGGCCCGCACGTCCGCCTCGCTGGCGGAGTAGCGCTCCCGCCGCACCAGCTAAGCCAGTCCTTTGAGCGCCCACAGCGCGGTTGTGCGGTGCTGTTATTTACTATATGGGTCGATATAATCATATTAAGTATTAAGTAAGTTATGTGATGAAAGGCACGAGTTCCGTTGATTGTTTTTGACGTCTACGCAGACATCACCTGCCCCTGGTGTTACATCGGCGAGCGGCGGCTGCACAGCGCCCTTGCCCAGCGCCCGGACATCGAGGTTGAGCTGAACTGGCGGCCCTTCCAGTTGAACCCATATGCTAACCCTGCAGGCGAGGACTGGGATGCGTTCGTCGCGCAGAAGTTTGGGGCGCGGGCCAAGCAGATGTTCGACCATGTGACGCAGATCGGCGCGGCGGATGGCATCGAGTTCGTCTTCGACCGCATCGCAAGCTCGCCGAACACGGTGGATGGGCACCGGCTGATCCTTTTCGCCGGGCGGCACGGCAAGCAGTGGGAGATGGCCGATCGCCTGTATCGCGCCTACTTCACCGAGGGGCGCAACCTGAACGACCACGACCAGCTTGTTGAGCTGGCTGCATCTGTCGGGCTGGACGCAGACGCCGTGCGCGAGTACCTGTCCGGCGACGAAGGCCGGGACGAGGTACACCAGAGCCAGCAGCAGGCGTACCGACTCGGCATCTCAGGCGTGCCGTTCTTCGTCGTGAACGGGCGTTACGGCATCTCCGGGGCACAGCCGGTGGATGTGTTCCTCGAAGTGCTGGACACGGTTCAGCAGGAAGCGGCAACTCAGGAGACATAAGGTCAGCCAGTGTAGGGGCGGCTCTGAGAGCCGCCCCTACCACACCAATGTCACACACGAAGCCGCGAGCTTGTTCGCCGACAGCTACTTCCCTCACCCCCGCCTCAAAACCCGCCTCATTGCCCCCTTTCAGGGGGAAATGCCCCGCAGGGGCAAAGGGGGTCCGACCCGCTTCACTACCCAACCTTCCAGTTGACAGCCCACACCGGACTCGTTAATCTATTCATACCAACCGAACCACACAACGCGATGAGCGGGACGAGTACCTGCGACACCGGCGCTCAGAGAGGCGGGGCCACCGGCTGAAAGCCCTGCCCGCAAGGACGCAGCGAAAACCACCCGCGAGCGCACCCCGGAACGCGCCGTTCGCGCCAGTATGGGGTGACGGCTGGCCCCGTTATCGGCCATTGAGATGGCGGCTTGCGCGCGCCGTGTGCGCCGCACAGCTTGCCAAGTTGGGTGGAACCGCGTGCAGCTCCACGCCCCAATGGGTGTGGGGTTTTTTGTTTTATAGTGGTTCAGGCAGCGGTATCACTAGTATTAGGAGACGAGAAGGAGTGACACCATGAGCAATCCAAACGCCGGGCAGCCCGGCGAGGGCCAGGCAGAAGCCTTCGTGCCCTACGAGGAGACGGAGCTTTACCGCATCCGGCACTCGGCAGCGCACGTCATGGCGCAGGCCGTGCTGGAGCTTTACCCGGAGGCCAAGCTCGCCATCGGGCCGCCCATCGAAAACGGCTTTTACTACGACTTCGACCTCGGCACGGACGAGAATGGCAACCCGCGTACGTTCACGCCGGAAGATCTGGAGAAGATCGAGCAGCGGATGAAGGAGATCATCCGCGCCGACTACCCGTTTGAGTACCGTGTGGTGGACGCCGAGGAAGCGAAGCGGCTCTTTGCCAACCAGCCCTACAAGCAGGAGCTGATCGAGGGGCTGCTGAAGGGTGAGGCCGACGAGTACGGCGAGGAAGCGGACGACGAGGCAGAGGTCGTGATCTCGACGTACAAGCACGACACGTTCGAGGACCTGTGCCGGGGGCCGCACGTCAAGAGCACCGGGGAGATCCCTGTCGACGGCATCAAGCTGATGAGCGTCGCGGGTGCATACTGGCGCGGCGACGAGAACAACCCGATGCTCCAGCGCATCTACGGCACGGCGTGGCCCAGCAAGAGCGCGCTTGAACAGTACCTCCAGATGCTGGAGGAGGCGCGCGAGCGCGACCATCGCAAGCTCGGGCGCGAGCTTGAAATCTTCACGTTCGACGAGGAGGTCGGGCCGGGCCTGCCGCTGTGGCTGCCAAATGGCGCGGTCATCGCGGAGGAGCTTGAGAACCTCGCCAAGGAGATGGAGCGCAAGCACGGGTACGTCCGCGTGCGCACGCCGCACCTCGCCAAAGAGGACCTCTTCTACCACAGCGGGCACCTGCCCTACTACGCGGGCAGCATGTACCCGCCGATGGAGATGGAGGGCACGCGGTATTACGTCAAGCCGATGAACTGCCCGATGCACCACAAGATCTTCGCCGCGCGGCAGCGCAGCTACCGCGAGCTTCCGCTCCGGCTGGCAGAGTACGGCACGTGCTACCGCTACGAGAAGAGCGGCGAGTTGTTCGGGCTGATGCGCGTGCGCTCGATGCAGATGAACGACGCGCACATCTACACGCCGGTGGACCTGTTCGAGCAGGAATTCCTCGACGTGATCAACATGTACCTGGAGTACTTCCAGATCTTCAACATCGACCGGTACATGATGCGCTTCAGCACGCACCACCGCAAAGGGCTTGGCAAGAAGTACGTGAACAAGCCCGAGTTGTGGCAGCGGACGGAGCAGATGGTGCGCGACGTGCTGGTGAAGAACAACATCCCGTTCGTCGAGGTGCCGGACGAGGCCGCCTTCTACGGGCCGAAGATCGACGTGCAGATCTGGAGCGCCACGGGGCGCGAGTTCACGCTGGCGACGAACCAGGTGGACTTCGCGCAGCCGGCCAGCTTCAACCTGACGTTCGTCAACAGCGAGGGCGAGGACGAGATGCCGCTGGTGCTGCACCGCGCGCCGCTCAGCACGCACGAGCGTATGATCGGCTTCCTTATCGAGCACTACGCCGGGAACTTCCCGGTGTGGCTCGCGCCGGAGCAGGTCCGCGTGATCCCCATCACGGACCAGCACCGCGAGTACGCCGTCAACATCGCCGACAGGCTGTTCAAGGCGGGCGTGCGCGCCGAAGCCGACCTCGGCCCCGACCGCATGGGCAACAAGATCCGGCAGGCGCAGCTTAAGAAGGTGCCGTACATGCTCGTCGTCGGCGACCGCGAGATGGAAGCCGGGACGGTATCGCTGCGCAAGCGGGACGGCACGCAGATCAACGCCATGCCAGTCGACGAGTTCGTCGCCCTGGTGACGGAGCGCATCGCCACCCGCTCGCCGGAACTGTAGACGTAGGGACACAGCGTTGGCCGATTGTCGTAGGGGCGGCTCTCAGAGCCGCCCCTACAGTTGTGTCATCTGTGAGCTTACCTCTTCGCCGCTCGCCTACCCGCCCCAGCCCAGAATGGCGCGGGCCTGCTGCACCCACTGCTCCGCCGTGTTGAAATCGCCCTGCCACAGCGCCACGCGTGCCCGGTCCGCCGCCAGATACGCTTCATAATACACCGGGTCCGCGTCGTCATAGTGGTAAAACACGTACGCGTACACCTCGGAGACACGGCTTGCCACCTTCGGCAGCCGCGCCGCATCGACGCGCGCCCCCTGCGCCCAGCGGGCCGCCAGCGCCGCCCGGAACTCCGCGTCGAGCGCGCCGAGGCTCTTGCCGTAGACCGCTGTGTAAGCCGACGTCGGGTACACCACGCGCAACGCATCCAGCCCGTAATTATCGACCAGATAGCCGACGAAGCACCCTGCCCCGAAGTAGTTGAACGGGTGGCGGATGTGCCCCTTGAACGCCTCGCGGTCCTCCTCGATGTCCACCATCGACGGCATGATGCCCGCTGCATGCATCGCCGCGCACAATTCGTCTGCTGGCAGATAGCCGCCCGCCTCCAGCGCGGGCATCGCGGCCCAAGTCGCCACGCCCTCCGACAGCAAGATCGAGTCGTGGTGCGAGCCGTACTCGTGCGCCGCCACGAGATGGCCCAGCTCGTGCGCGAAGAAGTACGCGTTGTCGGCTTCGGTGCCCGTGCCGTCGTGCAGCACGTACACCTGGTTCACGTCGGAGGCTGCCAGCCCGCGCAGGTGCGCGTTCGGGCGCTCGTAGAGCGTGCCCGCGACCAGCACCTCGAACGGCTCCGACATGGTCACGCCGAGCCGCTCCTCCACCGCTGCTAACGCCCCCTCGACGAGCGCGACCGTCTCCTCGACGTGAAGGGCGGTATAGGTGTCCGGCTGGTAGTACAGCGTGAAGCGCGGATGCCGGATGAAGCGCGGGTAGTTCTCGGCGAGGTTGCCCGCAATGACGGACCGCTCCCATGTGCCCGCATACGCCCGGTCGGCAGGCACGGCTTCCCGCACGGACGCCTCAACGGGGGCAGCCATCGGCGTGGGCGGCTGGGTCGGCGGGAGCGTTGGGGGGAGGGTCGGCGCGGGCGTCGCTGTGGGCGGCGGGGCAACCGTTGGCGTCACCGTCGGTGGGGCGGTGAGCGGCAGCGCCGCCTGTGGCTCGGCGGGCCGCGTGCTGAGGTAGAGCCACATCCCGACGGCCAGCGCGGCGAGCGCCAGCGTCACGAGCGCGACGATAAGCTGGGCCTGCCCGGCGAGTTTCCTAAGCATATGCGAGAAGTGTGACATCACGGGAAGAAGCGATTCTGTGAGCCCTCATCTGCGCCATTTGTGCCATCTGTGGGCTCACCCGCTACCGGGCGATCCAGTCCGGGCCGTACTCGTCATCAGGCGAGGTGGTCAGCCGCACGACATCGCCCGTGCTGAGGTCATACACGTAGAGATCGGTGTTGTTGTCAACCGACCGGTTGAAGAACACCATCAGCCCGCTGCCCGACCACACCGGTCGCCCGTTCCGCCCGTCGCCGATAAGCGGCGCAGCAAGCCCGCTCTCGGTGTCGAGCACCCACACCTCGTCCACACGCCCGGTGCCGTCGAGCGTGTTGTAGATGATGGATTTGCCGTCCGGCGACCATACCGGGAAGCGGCAGGCAGGCGCAGAGCAGTCGTACACCTGAAGCACCTCGCCTTCGGGGTAGCTCATCACGGCGATCTCCCACTTGCCCCGCCCCTGGGTCATGTAGGCGATGCGCGTGCCGTCCGGCGAGAACTGCGGCGCGCGGTCGCCGAAGTCGTTGTTGGTGAGCAACCTCGGCTCGCCGCCCTCCGCCGGGATGACGGCGATCTCGGTAGCGCGGCCCGTGCCTAGCTCATAGGCGATCACCTGGCCGTCGGGCGACCAGTCCGGGTGGCTCGCCATGACGCTGCCCTCCGTCACCTGCCGCACGTCGCTGCCGTTGGCGTTCATCACGTAGATCTGCTGCACGCCGCCCCCACGCTCCGACTCAAACGCGATCAGGCGGCCATCCGGCGACCAGTCCGGCTCGCCATCGTATACCGTGTTATCAGTCAGGGCGATCTGGTTCCGCCCATCGTCGTCCATCACCATGATCTCGGCGCCGCTGCCTGTGCCGCGCGTATAGACAATTCGCCCCGGCACCGAGGGCAGCGGCAGCGGCGTTGTCTCGGGGTCGATGGTCGCAATGGGCGGCGTGTTGGTCGCACCCGGCTCGCCGGGCACTGTGGCAGTCGGCATGTCGGTGACGGTCGGCTCGGGCGTCTCGCTCGGCCCGGCGACCACCCCGGCGGGGAGTTCCGTCAGCATGAGCGCAGGCTCACCGGGCGAGGTCGGGGCGACTGGCGGCGTCGCCGTTGCGAAGCTGCTCCCCACAGCCACCTCATCCATTGGGGCGAACTGTGTCGGCGGCACCGGTGCTCCGGCAACCGCCCGCAGCCGCGATACAACAAACACCCCGACCGCAGCAGCGGCGAGCAGCACGGTCAGCCCCAGCAGCACGCTCCCCACGAGCGGCAGAACGCGCCGCTTGCCGCTTTCCTCCGACTCTGCCGGGCGGCGCGGAGGCGCGGGCGGTGCGCCCGGCGGCGCGGCGGGGGCGGCTCCGTGGCGGGCAAGCTCGCGTACCACACGCCGGAAGTCGGCGGCGAGCGCGCTGGCGGTCGGGTAGCGCTCGGCAGGGTTCTTGCGCATCGCACGCTGGATGACCCGATCGAGCGCGGCAGGCAGCGCCGGGTCCACGCTCTGCACGGAGGGCACCGGCTCGCGGACCTGCATGTACATCACCGCGATGGGCGTCTCCGCCTCAAACGGCACCCGGCCCGTCACCATCTCAAACAGGATGACACCCAGCGCGTAGATGTCGCTGGCAGGGGTGGCGGGCTTGCCCTGGCACTGCTCCGGTGACATATAGCTCGGCGTACCGACCACACCGCTGCCCGCGCCCGCCACCTCTGTACCGGCCACAGCGTCCATCATCTGCGCGATGCCGAAGTCCGTAAGATAGGCGTTGCCCTGCTCGTCAAGCAGGATGTTGCTCGGCTTGAGGTCGCGGTGAACCACGCCCTGCGCGTGCGCGTAGTCGAGCGCCTCGGCGACCTGCTCCACGATGCGCACCGCCGCCGGCAGCTCCACACCTTCATAGAACAGCTTGCGCCGCAGCGAGCCCGCCTCCAGCAGGCGCATGACAATGTAGGGCATGCCCTCATGCTCGCCGTAGGCATACACCGGCAGGATGGAGCGGTGCTCCAGCCGGGCGATCATGCGCGCCTCTTGCTGAAAGCGCTTCAGCGCGCGGGGATCTTCGGAAAGATCGCGGGGGAGCAGCTTGAGAGCCACGTAGCGGTCAAAGGATGGCTGGTACGCCTTGTAGACGGTCGCCATCCCACCCTGGCCGATGGTTTCAACCAGTTCATACTCGCCGATACGTTCGCCGCTCATGTCGTGTGTCGCCCTGTTGGAGTTTCATGTTATGCCGCCAGAACTGTATCATATGACGGGGGTAGACGCTAACGGGGAATGATGCGTAAATTCAGTTAGCCCACTTCCCCACATATTACCTTTCCGCATTCTCTCAAACGGCTTATAATCAGCGCCATGCCAACACTTGTACTCGCTCTAAACTACTGGCTCCATCTGATCGCGACGGTCCTCTGGCTTGGCGGGCTGGGGATGCTGGTGCTGGTCGCGTGGCCCGGCCTCCGCCCGGCGGGCGACGCGCAGGCAGGCGAGTTCTTCGAGGCGCTTGAACGCCGCTTCCGCCCGATCGCCAACATCAGCCTCGCCGTACTGATCGTCACCGGCATGATCCAGACCGGCGGCGACCCGCACTATGCGGGCCTGCTGGCAATTGGCGACGCGTGGTCGATAGGGCTGTTTGCCAAGCACATCGTCATCGTCGGCATGGTCGTCGTGGCGGCGATGCTCCAGTGGGGCGTGTACCCGGCGCTCGACCGGGCCCGCCTGCTCGCCGCCAAACCCGGCGGGGAAGAGCATATCGCCGCCGAGCGGCGCCGCCTGCGGCGGCTGGCCGCCATTAACCTGGGGCTCGGCATCCTCGTCCTGATGCTGACCGCCTTTATCACCGCCCTGGAATAAGCTACCCGTCCGCATGATGCACCGAGAAGACGACAGGCCCACCTCACCCCGCGCCCCCGCCGGCCCGCGCCGTGCGGGCGGCAGGTGGTACCTGCCCGTCGCGACGCTCCTGCTGCTCGTTGCGGCTTTCTTCCGCACGTGGAATCTCACCACCACCCCGCCCGGCCTGCACACCGAAGAACTGGTCAACGCGCAGATCTCCGAGATGGTCCGGCAGGGGGATATCTCGGTGATCTACGACGAGGTGGAGCCCGCGCGTGAGGGGCTGTACTATGCGCTGCTGGCCGCCTCGACGACCATCACCGGCGACGGGCTGATGCTCTGGCGGCTGCCGTCGGTGTGGATATCCATGCTCGCGCTGGCGATCACCACGCTGCTGATGCGGCGGCTGTTCGGGCGGCGCGTCGCGCTGATGGCACTGGGGCTGATGGCCGTCGCCTTCTGGCCGGTGTGGATGGGCCGCGCCGTGCAGCATGTCGCGCTGATGCCCCTGGCAACCGCCGTTGTGGCCTTCACGCTTGCGAGCGCCTTTAACGCCCGCCGCCCGACAGAGGCCAGCCTGTGGTTCACCGTCGGCGGGATCGCCCTGGGATTGTCGCAGTACGTGCACGTCACCGCCTGGACGCTGCCCGTGCTGTTCGTCGTCTATGTGCTGTACCGCACCATTGTCAACCGCCCGGAGATCCGCCGCCACCGGGCCGACATCTGGTACACGCTCGCGCTGGCCGCCGTCATCGACCTGCCGCTCGGCCTCTACCTGTTCCGCTACCCCGGCGCCCGTGAGCCGGTGCCCATTACGCAGCAGCCGGGCCTCATAGCCGAGATACCGGGGCGGCTGGTGTCGTCGCTGGCCGGGCTGGTGCTGCAGGGCGACATGCTCGCCTCACACAACCTGCCGGGCCGCCCGGTGTTTGGCCCGGTTGTCGGCGCGCTGCTCTTGCTCGGCATCGGCGTGGCGCTGGCCCGCTGGCGGCGCGCGCCCTACGGGCTGGCCCTGCTGTGGCTCATCATCGGCCTGCTGCCGACCGCCTTCCTGCCCCGCAAGCCGGATTTCGAGTACATGGCCGTGATCCTGCCGGTTGTTTTCGTCTTTCCGGCGCTGGGGCTGCGAGCGGTGTTCCAGCTAACACGGGAGCGGCTGCGCGGGCGGGTGCAGCAGGCGGCGAGCAGTGTCATCGGCCTGATCGTCGCCACGTTGCTCGCCGTCAACGCAGGCTGGACCTACCGCGATTACTTCCTGATCTGGCCGTCGCTCGACGAGGTGCAGACCGCCTACCAGGCCAAGCTAGGCAGGCTGGCCCACTACCTTGATACCAGCACCGACCCGACGCCGGTGTCGGTATGCTCCATCCCGGTCGGCAGCCGCGACGAACCGTTCGCCCTGACCAACGCCCGCCTGCTCGACATCCTCATGCATCGCAGCATGGCGGGCATCCGCATTTTTGACTGCACCCAGAGCCTTGTCATCGCCGACGGCGGCGAATCGCAGCGCATCATCTTCCCGCGCAGCCGCTACTACGAGCATCTGCCCGGCCCGCTGCTGGCGTGGATGCGCTACGCCGAGGATGAGGGCGTGCCCGGCATCGGCCCGGACGTGGTGATGCGGCTGGAGGTCAGCAACGAACTGGCTGACTACGCCGGGGCGTTCATCACCACGGCGCTCACCGCCTGGCCGCCGGAGGCGCGGGTAACGGGGCTGGCCCCCC